>Ga0214543_1004852_pt1 | contig 25223 bp, 6 predicted proteins | sample CNSS2metaG_FD_160094 | JGI IMG/M metagenome (GOLD analysis project Ga0214543, IMG submission 160094) | Root nodule microbial communities from cowpea collected in UCLA plant growth center, Los Angeles, California, USA - CNSS2 | ecosystem: Host-associated > Plants > Roots > Nodule | place: USA... | reverse complement strand
TACGCAAAAATATTTATCATTATATATATATAAATATATATATATATATATATATATATATATATATATATATATATATATATATATATATATATATATTACACAATTTCTATTTTCTATTTCCTTTAATTGTTTGGTTTGTCATAAAATTCATTTTCATCATCAATATATTTTTCATTTTATTATAACTTTTATGCAATTATATTCAAATAATGTATGTCAATTAAATATTTTTTACGTCTCACATTTGAATATTTATATTTATTTTATTATTTTTATTTATTATATATTTTCTTTTCACATGAGAACTTTTAACACTCTCAATTTAAATGTAAATGTTCAATAGCATAAACTATTAATTTACTACGTAATATAAAAAATTATTTTTTTATTCTATTATTATTATTTTTTTCTTTTGAATAACTATTTTTTTTTCTAAAACAATTTTCGTTATTTTTTAACTATTGACTATGTTGATATTTGAAAAGTTTGTTTAGATCTCTAAATTATTTTTCATTTTATCACACTTTTAATTATATATATATATATATATATATATATATATATATATATGATTTCATTCAATAGTCTCTCAAATTGTTTCTAAGACAAATATTTGATAATTTTTTAATTATTTCATTTGTTTTTTATTTTTATAATATAAAATATTATTTGATATATTTTATATAATTATCTTTTATTTTTTTAACTCATAATCATAATGTGATTTTGTCAATTGTATAAATAAATTTTATCTAATATAATATAAAATTTTAATGTAATTATCATTAATTTCTTTTTATCACCATCCAACATATATTGAAGTTTAAAAAATACAATATCTATATTAAAATCTTATTATTATTAGTTTAATGTTTGTTCTTTGTATTATTTGGATAGTGATTTATTATAACTTTTATTAGTGTATAAAAAATCTTCATCATTTAACATATATTTTAATCTGAATATTTGTTTTCCTTTTATATTTAAAAAAAAATTATCAATTACAATTATTAATGTTTGCAAATTTAATAGATGTTTTAGTTTTCATGATATTTTATTTGGTGTTCTAATTTAAAATGTATACAATTATAATATAATTTATTTATAAATATTTGATATTGGAGAAACAATCATCATCTTAATATTGAATATTTGATAATATTATTTTTCCTTTGTCATAATTTTTTTATCATTTTATACAAATTAATTAATTAACATTGAAACATGAAAGGGTACGAGTATGAGTACAAATATATACCCATTATCCGGTGAAATTGGGGACAAGACAAAAGTTTGATACCTGTTGAGTTTGGGTATGAGTATAAGGATGAAATTTTTCAATAAGATGCGTATGAGATAGCGAAACACGTCTCTACCCCATTATCATCCCTAATTGTCTTATTGTTCAATAATGTTCTCTTGTTGATTCCAAGTTATTTCTTGCCTTCTTTTTGTATTGTTACAAAGTGTTTTAAGTTGTAGCTCACACGTGTGTTCATTATATTTCTTATGCATCTCTTTCAAGTTCAAGTGAGTTTCAAATTTATTAACTAAGGATTTTGTTCATCTCATTAGTTGAAGAATTAAAACGGTGTGGCTTCTGTCAAAACCATGAGCTTTGAAATTTAGGAAAATCTTTACCAAAAGATCCATGATGGAAAACAAATATTCTTGGAAATGAACGTTTTTTATTGAGTTGTTGATGAGATGAATTTTTTAATTTTATTAATTTAGTTATTAATATTAATGAAGAATTAACTCTACACTAATGATATATAAATAAAAATTGAATACTCTTTACTTACAAATAATGTTCTAATACTTAAGTTATTTGACAAATAATAAAATAATGAACATAATATAAAATATAATATTCATATAAATTAAAATAAAGCTTCTTAAGCTTGAAATATTATTATATAAAACTTTATTCCTAAAAGTTAATAATACACAGGAATGATGATAACATTAACATTGAAAATATATTAAAAGATAATCATGTAGGAGTTACAAACTCTTTCTTTTGATAATAATTATTTTATAAGATATTTTCGTTATATAGATATAGATAGAACAAAGAAACTAATGGCTTTGAGTAATTGCGTGGAATATAACGATATTTATACAAGATAACATTTACAATTTGAGTTATTAGAATTGTCAATTGGATTCTTAATTCATCATTAGGGATTAGGAATAACAAATAAATTATTCATTGGTTGAGTTATAGAAATATATATATATATATATATATATATATATATATATATATACTTTTTAATTTAGACATGTACATTTTTTTTAAATATGCATCATATTATATTAGTTGGTGAAGATATTGTAATGTTGTTAAGTTAATATACAAAATAAATTTATATTTATTAAAAATAAAGTGAAACGAAGGAAGAAAATACGAGAAAATAATTATGGATGAATAGGGAAAAAAAAAGAAGATCGATAGTTCTATAGAAAACATGTAAAAGTATCCGTTAATTTTAAAAATTTGATAAATAATTACATTGTAAAGGATAAAATTGAAATTATGAAATGTGCACACAAAAAAAAAATTCTTTATATATAGTTATAGATTATTTTATTTATCTTTTTATTTAATGATTATTTGATTTTACCTATTGGTATTATAATTTGTTATATTGTTTATAGGGATGACAATGGGGTGGGACGGTGACGGGTTTTGCTATCCTATACCTATCTCCAGAGAAAAAAAATCATCTCATCCCAATACTCAAACATAATGACTATCAAGTTTTTGTCTCATCTTAATCCCTATCGGGTATCCGTTATATATTCGTACCCCGTATCCACACATGTTTTCTTATAGTTTCAATATCAATTAGATAATTTTTTATAAACTAATAAAAAATTATAAAAAAATACGGTGAAGAAAACATAATATTATTAAATATTAAATATTAAAATAAGTATTTCTTTCTTCAATATTAGATAGTTAGAAATAATTTATATTACAATTATATACATTTTAAATTATAATACTAAATAAAATTTGATGAGAACCAAAACATTTATTAAATTTGCAAGCATTAATGAAACCTAGCTGATAAATTTTAAAAATATTTTTTAAAAAAATATAAAAGGAAAATAAATATTCAAATTAAAAAATATTTTAAATGTTTATTTACTTCAAGTTTTTAAATTCTAATGAAATATATTTTTTAATATACTAAATAAAAGTTATATTACATCACTTGATCAAAATCATACAATGAACAAAGATTAAATTAATAATAACAAATTTTAATATAGATCTTTCACCTTTTGAACTTCTATATATGTTGGATGGAAATAAAAAAATCAAATGATTAATTAAATTATTATATTATAGTAAATAAAATTTATTAATAAAATTATGGTGATAAAATTACACATATGGTAATGAGTTAAAAAATAAAATTAATTGTATAAAAAATATCATAATAGTATTATGCACTATAAAAGTAAACCATAAATAAAGATACTAAAACTAAAACAATAATCAAATGTATCTTTTATGAACAATTTGAGAAACTACCGAATGAAATCGCACAACGGATAACAAATGTATAATTAAAAGTATGTTAAGATGGAAAATACCTTAAGAAAACTTTTCAAATATCAACCTAGTCGATGATTAACATATAACGAAAATGGTTTTAATGAAATAAAAAAGTTCTTTTTATGAAACAAACATTAGAATAAAGAAGATGAATTTTTTATATTACCTAATAAATGAAAGGTTTATGCTGTGGAACACTTACATTGATAATGTTAAACATGATATGTGAAAAGAAAATATATAATAAATAAAAATATTAAAAAAGTAAAAATATTCAAAAGTGAGACATAAAAAATATTTAATTGACATACATCATTTCAACTTAATTACATAAAAGTTGGGATGAGACCAAAAATATATCAGAGATAAACGAATATAAGGTTACTTAATAGACAATGAGTATTTTAATAATTTAACCGAGAACATGGACATGGCGGGGATATGTATTATGGCGGGTGTAGGGACGGGATGTACATCCTCATTCCCATACCCAATTGAAAAAGTCGGATATTTCTCATATTCATGCCCAACCAATACGAGGATTCTTGTCAAAACGGGGACGAATTATTACAATACCCACGTACGATGGAATTATTTGTCATATCTTTTTTAGCACTAGATTACATATTTATTTATTTTTATTCAATTTTAATAAAAAAATTTATATATTTATATAACATAAATACATTTTCATTTATTTATTTTCCTATTATAACAATCCTAATTAATATTTTATAATAAAATTTTATTAAGATAAATTCAAATCCTATCTATCATTACATAATCTCTTAAATCTTTAAATAATAAGATTTTCTCCAAAGTAAATTGCAATCTTCCCTATCATAGTTGGACTGAATTCACATTTCTACCTACAATCTTTGCTCGCCAAATTTAAATCCTTTCGAGTATCTACAATCATAAAAGTCGAATTACTTGGTCCTTATAAGACCTTATTAGAGACAAGTTTGAAATACCTCTTTCATACGGGGTTTAGAAAATTAGAATAGGGTAAAATTGATCTTCACCCTTTGTTTTAAAACGAAGTATGGGGTTTAAAGAAGACGACGTAGTGGGCAAAAAACCCAAACCCCCAAAAAAAAAAAAAAAAAAAAAAAAAAACCCGACAACCTTATTATTGGGCCGGGTTCAGGTTTTTCGTGAACCAGATGGCCCGTTTTTGATCCCCTTTTCGTCCCACGCTCACGGTGTTGCCTCGCTTCAGAGGCCAGCCGAATTTGCTGCGTCTTCTACCTTGACCACGGAACAGTTCAATATCAATTCCAAACCTGAGGGAACCAACCCATCAACGTAACCCTTCTATCACTCTCACACCCACCAAACCAATGGCTTCCACACCGCAAATGCACTAAAAACCATTTCCATCGCCTACCTCAAATCCATGCACTCAGCAATGGACTTTACCAGGCTCTCCTCTCCCAAATCTCCTCCCATATTCACGCGCCCCCTCACCTGGGTCACCTCCACCGCCTTCCGCCACCAACCCCGCCACCTTCCTCCGCCAACCCCCCCGCCGCCACCTCACCCCACTCCTCCGCAAACCTCTAACCACGCCCCTCTCACCCTTCTACCTTCTATTCTAACCAACAGAGTTCTAGATTCTTCCAAATGTAAATCCATTTTGCCCCATTTGTCCCCGCACGAATTCGATCGCTTATTCTTCCCCATCCACCACACCGTTAACCCCAAAACGACACTCGACTTCTTCCGTTTTGCCTCTAACCATTTTAAGTTCCGCTTCACCGTTCGCTCCTATTGCCTCCTCCTTCGCTCGCTTCTCGCTTCCGGTTTTTTGCCGCGCGCCAGGTTTTTGCTCAGTCGTTTGATCGACGGCCACGTTCCGACGTCGTTTCACGACCATGAGAACAGGCTCCGCGAAATAGCTTCATCGATGCTGGAGTGTAATCAGGCTTCGGATAAACGACACGGCGAATTGGATTTGTTGCTCCACATTCTCTGCTCTCAGTACAAGAGCTTCGGCTTCCGTTGCGCTTTTGATATTTTTATCATGTTCTCGAAGAAGGGCATTTTCCCGTGTTTGAAAACTTGCAATTTTTTGTTGGGCTCATTGGTGAAGGCCAATGAACTTCACAAGAGTTATGAGGTGTTTGATGTCACTTGTCAGGGTGTTGTGCCTGATGTTTTCACGTTCACCACGGCAATTAACGCGTTTTGCAAGGGAGGGAGGGTTGGGGACGCAGTGGACTTGTTCCGCAAGATGGAGGAGCTTGGTGTTTCGCCGAATGTGGTTACTTACAACAATGTGATTGATGGGTTGTCCAAAAGTGGGAGGTTAGACGAGGCGTTTCGGTTTAAGGATAGGATGGTTAGGAGCAAGGTGAATCCGAGTGTGGTGACCTATGGTGCACTCATCAATGGTTTGATGAAGTTTGAGAAGTTTGCGGAGGCGAGTGAAATGTTGGTGGAAATGTATAGCATGGGTTTTACTCCCAATGAGGTTGTGTTTAACTCACTCATTGATGGGTACTGCAGGAAGGGGAATATGATTGAGGCATTGAGGATTAGGGATGACATGGTATTGAAGGGCATGAAGCCTAATTCTGTCACTTTTAATACTCTTTTACAGGGATTTTGCCGGAGCAATCAAATGGAGCAGGCTGAGCAGGTATTGGGGTACCTATTGTCTAGTGGTTTGTCTGTTAACATGGATGCGTGTTCATATGTGATTCATCAATTATTGGAAAAATCTAGGTTGGATTCGGCATTAAAAATAGTTAGAGAATTGTTGTTTAGGAACATCAAGGCTAGCGATAGCTTGCTAACCCCATTGGTCTGCGGACTTTGTAAATGTGAAAAACATTTGGAGGCCATTGAGCTTTGGTTTATGCTGGCAGGTAAAGGGCTTGCTGCCAATACGGTGACCTCAAATGCGCTTCTCCATGGACTTTGTGAACGAGAGAGCATGGAGAAAGTTTTCGAAGTACTGAAACAAATGACTGAAAAAGGTTTGGTACTGGATAAGATCTCATACAACACACTTATTTTTGGTTGTTGTAAATGGGGTAAAATTGATGTAGCTTTCGAACTCAAGGAAAAAATGGTTCAGCAAGAATTCCAACCAGATACATATACCTACAATTTCCTAATGAAAGGGTTGGCTGATATGGGTAAGATAGATGATGTTCATAGGCTTTTGCATGAAGCCAAAGAATATGGCCTAGTTCCCAATGTATATACACATGCACTTTTATTAGAAGGATATTGTAAGGCTGATCAGATTGAAGAAGCTGTGAAATTGCTTAAGAAGTTAGTTTACGAGAAAGTAGAGCTAAGTTCTGTTGTATATAACATACTTATTGCAGCCTACTGTAGAGTTGGGAATCTGAAGGAAGCTTTCGAACTGTGTGATGCTATGAAAAGTCGGGGCATGCCACCTACCTGTGCTACATATTCTTCTCTAATACATGGAATGTGCTGTATTGGCTGTGTGGATGAAGCAAAGGAAACTTTTCAACAGATGAGAAATGAAGGCTTGCTTCCAAATATATTTTGTTATACTGCTCTAATCGGTGGTTACTGTAAGTTAGGTCAGATGGACAAAGTGGGGAGTATATTAATGGAAATGTCTTCAAACGGTATACAACCAAATAAAATTACTTACACTATTATGATTGATGGATATTGTAAATTAGGAAATGTGAAAGAAGCTACAAAACTTTTAAATCAGATGATAAGAAATGGAATAGCTCCAGATACCATCACTTACAATGTACTGCAAAAGGGATATTGCAAGGAAAGGGAGCTAGAAGTTACTTCTAACACGGGACTACACTTGGAAGAAGAAATTACTTATGACACATTGGTTCACAGGTTGCATCCACATACAGCAGTTATCAATAAAAAATGATGAGGAAACTTCTCAAACTTCTGATGCTTAGTTGATGCTAGGGCGTATATGGTTAAGCCTGTCATTGTTTAGTTTGATTATAAAACGCTAGCTATTTGTAAGATGAAGTTTCATATGCTTGATATCTAGATGCGTGGAGGACTAGCAACAACTAAAGCAACATGCAAGAACTTGGCTTCGTAGTTGAAAAAGGAGTCGTGCATTTTAGAGGTTAGTCATTTAAGATAATTTTTTTTTCTTTAAATTGTATTTTTTTTAATTGTTTTTCCTTTATTTATTTGATTTAATTTGATTCTTTAAACAATTATTTGATAATAGTTTTATAAGAAGATGGATGTTTTAAGCATTTGCTCCATAGGCAAGTATTTCCATTTGGAGTCGTTGATGCCGAATGAATATATGATTTATTCTGAGCTACCTTTTGGATAATATCTTAGTTTTGTCCAATTATTGATTTTAGGGAAATAGTGTTAGATTAAGGTTTGAGGATTTTGACCATCCTGGGGTTATAAACACTTCTTTAGGTTCCCTTTGTTAGCCGTGATTTCACTCTTGGTTAATTAGAGCAATTAATGTGTGTTTTTCTGTTAAAACCAAGCATTCTTGGTTCCACATTGTCTTCTCTTGATATTAATGGTTTTAATTATGTTCACCATCATGTTCTCTGGATGTTAGAAACATTTCTACTTTGTCCATCTTGTATATTTTTCATAGTGTTAAAGATCGATTGGTGCATTGATAATTATAACGGTAATATTACTATTTTGCCAGAGCAACTTTTATTATTTACATGATTATGTTTGGTTCCCTGTGATACCTGATGGAATGATTTCAACTTTGGACTCCTGTTTGATGGTATGTTTATTTTCACATTTTTCTTCCAATTTCAAAAACTAGTTCAGAAAAGGTTGGAAGCTATGTCTTACAATGTAGATTGACTACTTTTGTTGGAACAATTTGGTTGGAATTTATTGCTTGCGATTGCCGTGTCCTACTCTGGAGCAGATTCTAGTGATTATGAGATACAAAGGCAGCATGTAAACATTTAAAAGAGTAGACCTCTACTATTCAATTGGCTGTAATATACATTGTGTTTATGGGTTCCGCAGTATCCTGTTTTTAGCCGTTTCCAAGGGTTATAATTTTATGAGCTTTATTGCATTCTTGTTATCTTCTTGCTCTCTAGACTATAGGCATTGTGATTTTTCAGTTTTGGCGGATAAGATATCCTCCATCGGGTGTGCTTTCTCACCTTATTCTTTAATAACATTTCTTTCATCCAAAACAACGTTTAACACAATACTCCATATTGATATTGCATAACATTTACTTAATTTTACTTACTAAGGCATTTTTAATATGTGACTTTTATTCGATGGTGATTGAACAGATGTCATAGCGCAGGGATTTAGTTTCTGCTTATCCATGTTTCAGGTGATCTGTGGCAATCCACTCCTGCCAGTGGCAGACTTACCCTGATATGATGGGAACAAGAGGAGGGATATAGCCAAATGGTCAAACCGATATCGTATCCCTCTTTTCCGTTTGTTGTCTGGTGAGTGCCCTTTAATTGGATAGTTTCATTCATATCTATATGTCCAATCTGAGTTATGAGCATTTGGTTTTGTTTTGTGTATATCCATTATATTTACCTTCGCCTCTGAACCTGTCATATATCTCAAGGCATTTCCCGGATGGCAAACCTCATGGGTATTGGAGACAAATAAAAGACTTGAAGGAAAACAGCCAGGGGATCTTCAGTAGTAAACATGGTATATTTACTTGATCAACAGCATGGCAATGACGAGCATGACATGTCAGATATAATGTTACAGCTAGAGAAAAATGTTCAATCTGGGAATGGTAACTACGGTTTTATTTGCTCTTTTAATTTGAACTATAATTTTATTTAGTTTGTTTTCCCAACCATCATCACCAACTACCCACACGTACAAAAAGAAAATAATAAGAACTTCAACGAACAGGAATTCATATCCACCGAATGATTTTGCCATCTTAGGGCAGGGAGGGGATCATGATTTAGAAAAAGGGCTACTGGAATAATGCATAGACTATATTTGAAGTTTATACAGGAGAAGTGGAGACACTTTCTACCTTGAATGTGAGGGTTTTCTTTTCCTCCCTCCGAATTTTTCGTTCTATTTGTGCAATTTCTATGTATTTGATCTTATGTACTTATGAATTCATATTAATTTCTTCAGGTACGTGTTGTTGGATTTGGAAGCTTCAAGATGCCCCTCCATGTAAGGAACATGTGATTTTGATGATTGGTGGCTAGCAAACTTACAACTTGGAGGTGACGATTCAGGCTCTGGTAGATAGAGGTTTTAAGTACTAAATTTCTGAATTTAACTTGGCAAATGACCCTTTGGTTACACTTCTTCATTAACTGATCATCATATTCGTTATCAGATGGTTCCCCATCTGAGCCCTTTATGAATAAGGCTGGAAGAATTCTGGAAGAAGACAGAAAGAATCAATAGATATATGAAAAGAAAACCTCCGGGTAATCTTGAATATTGTTTATTTTAACGTTTTTATCCTTAAGTAATTAAAATATTGAGAGTGTTATACATATACCTTTAATTATAAAACTACTTACAGATTAATAAAATATTATACTTTAATTATTTTAAATTCTTATCCTACATAAATGTTGTGTTGAATTTACTTAATAGGGGAGGAAAATAATCTAAAAGATATTTTATTATGAAATATTAATATTCAAGTGGATGAAGCTAATATGAATTGTTTGTATTTAAAACTAAGTTCTAAACATGACCATTATTTACACCCTTGTTTTAAACTTTGAAATCTTCTAGCTTTTCTATTTTAAAAGCTTTCTAAATTATTCCAAAACCTAATTTGAAGATTTTAAGTCTTACTTCCAGTAAAACTTATCTCATATCATTTGGATGAGTAAAACGTGAAAAAAAAAAAATCACTTAGATAAAGCAGAGATATGCTTCGTTTATAATTTTTTTTACTTTTCAAATCTTCAATTTTTTTAAACATTTTACAATTAATATAAAAATTTAATGAAGTTGTGTTATTTCGTCTATTTTTTTTTTAAATGCATTAACTTTCAAGAATCACAGCTTCTTGATTTCAAAACTTCTTGAGTGATTCTAAAATCTAACTTCAATAGTTTTTAACTCCGATTTCCAACAAAACTAGTTTGATATACTTAAGACCAAACAAATGTCTCTTTATATGTACTTTTCCATATTACGCACTCCAAAAACATTCATTTAAAATAGTCAAGTATATGAAAAGTTATAAATTCTATACTGGCAAAGTTTATTGAATATAATTTCTTATGCTTCAATTGGAGTTAAACATATTAAAGAGAACAAATAATTAGTCCAATGCCTTAAAACATGTTAAACCTACAATCGAGTTTCTACTCAAAATAAAATTACATGTGTTTAATATACGCAACAACAACAAAACAACAATAGAATTAAAAAATTCAAATTATTATATAACAATATTAAAAACATCTTCCATTTTGGAAATGCATAATACTTATTTTTCTACTTTTGCCTTCAACCTAAGCTTTCAGCATGAAAGCATTTAAAAATTGTCACAAGTCAAAAATCTTTGTAATCTCAATCACTAAGATTAACACATGCCAGAACCACATCACTTGCAGCCATGTCAGCAAGAAATTTCCTGTTGTTTTAATTATTATAATTATTAGAATAAGAACAATTCAGCATTAACACAATACGATAATTTTTTTCATATATAGGTATGTTCATATTTATCATGATAACATTGTAATAATATTAGAATATGTATTAAAACTTTTTAGTACTAATCTCTATCAGATTTAAGATCTTGATATCTCCACTTTAAAAAGAGCAGATATTGATCAATGAATTTTTGAAAATAGTTGGATTATCAGATGTAGTTAGATCTTAAATATAATTAATGTGCAATTAATTTTATAATGAGTCTATCTATCAATTACACAATTAATTGGAAACACACCAGTTAAATAAACAGTGACATGAATTGAATTATTATATTGCAATGACTATTTTTTTTTTAACACATAACTCTAATAAATAAGAAAAATTATTGAACATCTTCTAACATGAAGCTGAAGTATACTTTTGCGTGGATATAGTTTAAGAAACTATCTTTCATAGTTTAATGGCTTTAATAACACCTACACGAAGATTGGTTGCAATAGCCTTTTCAATGTACATTATCAATTTCATTTTCATATATAAATAGCAACATTAATAAGGTGCGAAAAAGTCCAAAAGTTCAAGTTCATTTCATAATTATACTCATGTAAATCATTTTAACTAAATTTTGATGAATTAATTTTAAATCAAATTCATATTTTTAAAATTTAAATTCAGTCCAACTATTTTATGCTAATATTAATAATTTATTTCATGCTATTTTATTGCATGGGGTATCTTCTTAATCCTATCTTATTAAATTATCATATACTAATATTATTCAACAAATATAAATATAGCATATATATATATATATATATATATATATATATATATATATATATATATATATAACACATAAAAAAATAATAATAATACTTTTCTTTTAAAAACAACAAAAAGGAATCCCTCTTAGTTTCAAACACATAAACCTTCTTTCTATAAACTACAATCCTCTACCCCCATCTCAATCTTTTTATCCAATTTCTTACTCTCACTTCATCTTCCTTATAATTAGAGGTAGGGGTTTCGATCGCCGCGGAGCCATCTTCGAATCTACCCGATCAATTTCTTCATTCGCTGCCTAAGTAAAAAATTTCAACCTCCTTCGATTCCCACTGCATTTTTGTTTTGTATTGCGATCTTTCTTGGATTTTATTCATTCTTTTAGGGTTTTGGTTTAAGTTCTATTCTAATCAGTAGTTCTTTCCTCTGGTCTAATCGCTCGTACGTTGTTTCTAGGTTGAAGAAAAGGTTTTGTGAGTCAAAGGGTTGATGAATTTCATAAAGTTGTTTGGGGTTGTCTTTCAAGGTAAGGGAAGCTAATGATTGTGGTTTAGTCTGTTTTTCGATTGAATTATGGTACTGTATGTTTGTTCTTATTTCAAATTTGGAATTTTCATTTTTAGCAAATTTGGGGATTCTTGTTAATTTATAATTAATTCCATGTATTGATAAGAAAAGTTGAGTTTTCAAAATGTTAATTGTTACGGAATTGATGCATCTATTCAAAGATGTGGTGGTCTATTTTATGAGAAATATATTGAATTTGGTGGGTTATAGTGTCATGCTGAAAGTTGATGTATATGAGATTAAATTATGGGTCTTGGAGAAATATGATTCTTAAGTTGAATGGAAATGAAATTGTTTTATTTTGACAGGTGATGTGTAATGTGGTATAAGGTTGCAATTGTTCAATTTGGTATCATTAATAAATCACTTTGAAATGAGTTTGGTTCTTTTTGCATTTGGTTCTTGATTCAACCAACTTTATTTTTAAAATCCCAAACAGTTCGTACAATGTGTTGTTAAGTTGGATTGGATAAAATGATAAGAATTATTGATTTTCAAGAGAGGCATATGTTGTATGGTTTCTAATATGTCTTTCAAATGCTTGTGTGAGAATGTAGGGGATTCCATGGAGGAAATCCTATTTGATGAAATTAGTAGTGTGTGCATTGATGTAAGGAGTCAATACTCGTGGTTTATCCTGATACTCTAATGCTTATTCAAGACTCATGTAGAGTAGAATGGGCTACGTAGTGAGAAGGGCATGAGGTCCTATAATTAAGAACGACCACAAGGTTCTTATGACAATTAAAGGAACTAACATTGTATGTAGTAGGGTGAAACTCATTGGCAATGACTTTATAGGTAGCAATGACCACCACAAGTACAAAAACCACCAAGAATCATACATCAATGACTATATCTGAATAATTGAGTCTAGAATGTCATTATGTGTGATGGGTTACTTGATATTGTTTAGTTTGGTGTATTTGGCGCATTGTTTTGCAATTTTATTCAGTGTTATATATGCGTTTTTTTTTTGTAATTAGCTTACCCTTTTATGTGTTTGTGTACTTGTGTTATTCTCTCCTTTTGCAATGATCACCATTATTTGATATGAACAAATGATAATTTAGGTGTTGGCTACCTTGGCAATGGTAATGATAGCGCAACTGTTTAGATTTTAGTTAACATTTTACTACTTGTTATCTTATAAAAAACTATGTAGTTACTGTCTTTTTAACTTATGTTCTTAAGCTGAATTTGAATTTATTTTGGTTATAGTTTAATCTTTATGGATGAGTGTAAATAAAACAATTTATATACTTTATGTATACCTTTTAAATAGTAATTATATAAGATCCTATTAAGCAGTAGTTTTTGACTATTATTTTTTAGTGTTATATATATATATATATATATATATATATAAAGATATGGAAATCAAGTATTTAAAAGTAAAAAATCACAAACCGATTAGAATTTGACGATTTAGACCTTATGCAAGAATATGAAGAACACGGATGTAAAATAAATTCTTATATGTGGTTATGCACGGATAGAATTTGTAATGGGGAAGAATGAATATTCGTGGATAATGAATATGCGTATCTTTTATACTCGCATATTAATGATACAGACACATGTATTATAGTGGTTGTATAGTGAATATTCGTATTCGCTATACTAAAATTTAAATTAAAAAAAATATGATTAAAATATTAACACATTATTTTTAATGGATTTTTATCAATTGGTTTTAAACAAACTTCATTTCTTTATTTAATTGTACTTTTTGTTAACATAAACTCATGTTTTAGACTCATCTACTTAGTAGCGAAACTCAGACAAAAATTCTAAAGGTACCAAATTAGATTTTTTATATAGAAATTATTATTTTTAATTGAAAAAAAATTCATTTTTTTCATTTTCTCTACTTAAAACAATCACACATGATAGTAAAATAAGAAAAATAGGACTATCATTCACTATCATATTATAAAAAAAAAAATCATAAAATAAACACAATCTCTAAATTTCAAATTTAGGATTATACTAATTTGGGAAAAAAATATAAGTATGATTTATGTCGATTTTATAAAAAATTCCTAAAATCATAATTAGGATGATTGATAATATTTTGGGAAAAAACTTAATTTAGGACATATCATATGAGAATGATTATTCAATCTCTTTGTGAAAGAATGTGTTTAAGAATGTGTTATTCAATCTCTATGTGAGATCATTGTGAGAATGCATTTTTCAACATATTTGTTTTTCAATATCTGTTTCTCAATCTATTTCTTTGTCTTTTTTTTTTCTCTTCTCACAATTTCTTAATGGTTTATCTTATAACTAGATACATAACTATAATTTCTTTTATTGACAAAGGTATTTATCACATTAATTTTTATTTAATTTTTTATTATATTTTTTCATAATATAAACTTAATAAAAATAAGGGTTAAATATGTTTTTGGTCCCTCAAGTTTCAGTGAAATTTGGAATTAGCCCCTCATCAAAACTTTTGACCAATTTAGTCCTTCATTTTTCAAAATGCATGAATTTAGTCATTTTAACCAAATTTTGTTAAGTTTATCTGATGTTTCAAGTGCATTTCATGATAGTATTTAAATTATTTACACTGTTTGACACATTTTTGCTTCAATATTAACTTAAATACTATCATGAAATGTGCTTGAAACGTCAGATAAACTTAACAAAATTTGGTTTAAAGGACTAAATTCACGTATTTTGAAAGATGAATGACTAAATTGGCATAAAGTTTTGATGAAGGACTAATTCCAAAATTCACTGAAACTTGAGGGACCAAAAACATATTTAACCCTTAAAATAATATATACATATAATTTTTAAAAATATATATAAATATATGTAAAAACTAAAACAAAAAAACTTTGGAAGAGCAGTCATCACCAAGGTCCACCGATGCATCTACTAAACTCGTGTTCTAAACACATTTACTTGTAGCTAATAGGGTTAACTTTGTGTATATATAACACACTTATTATAACATTTTATATACACTAAATAATATATAATCTCCTTCTTCGTATATTTATTTCTTCGTATATTTATTTGTTCTCTACACAGTACCAGGAACCCCAAACAATTTATGATTGAGACGGAATTTTTGCAATAATTCTCTCTCCTAAACTCTAAGTCGTTGTCACAAATTTGATGACCTAAGTCCTAAGTCCTTCTTCATATTTTTTTTTTTGGTTTTCTACACTTTTAAAAATGAATTTATATTTTAAATTATTTTTAAAAAAATATTTCACAAATTACATTTTAAATATATTAATATATAAACAAATTTATTATACAGTATCGATTAAGTTATTTATAATCTTTCCACTCATTTCTTTCCTTTTTCTCTTAATCAAAAACAATTTTAATTTGTACTCTCTCCTCTTTTATTTGTTTTCTTTTTTCCACTTCCTCAACCTCCTCTTTAATCTAAAGTAACAACTAAAAAGGAAACTTATGTAGATTCTGAATACAGTTACATATGTAGTTAAATATTGTAAAACACAAATTCATAAGTTTTTTCTTTATAGAAAGTGGGAGAAAGACTTTTGGTAGCATGTGGGGCTGTTTCCGAACAGGACCGAATGCAACCGAATTTGATTTTGCTTTATTGGATGACAGCTTGGAAGTGAGAGACTCTGCATGCATGCCTTTGTCCGGTAACCTGTTATTTATTTATTGGATTCAAATTAAAATCATAATTTATTCAACAGAAGATTTTTTAATGAATAAATAAGGAAATTTATAATCAGTATATAATGATATGAATTTTAACACAGAAAGTTAGATTAATTGAGTAAAATAAATAATAAAAAAGAAAAAATTATGGGACAAACATCAGCGTTAAACATGTCAAACATGCATGCATGTCAAAGCGCGAACAGTATGAGAATTGTATTTTGGTGGGTCCGAAATAAAAAATAATCACCGACATGTGCGCGTTCCAGGTGTAGCCCCAACCAACGTTCTTCAAACCATAGATTCACGGCTTTCTTAATAAGAACAATGTCGATAAATGTTGACGTTGTGTCATACCTAATTAATAATTATGCATTTATACCTCTCTATTTAATTCTTATCTTCATTTTCTCTCTTCTTCTTTTTTTCTTTTCTTTCACTTTCATAAAAATGTCTTTTTGGACAAGGATGAAAAATTAGACGTAACAATTAGATTAATTGAAAATTTTTCAAAAAGTAAAATAGAATAGGATTAATAAACAAAATAAAATGCCCATAGTAAATATTAAACAACTGAAAGTTAAAAAAGAAAATAGTTTCAGAGTGTCTTTTTCTTTATATTTTAAGGAAATTTTAACTTTTGATGTTTTAGTTTACTAAAATAAAATAGCATAATAAACACATAGAAATAATAACTTTAATATTCTTGATTTTGAGAATCTTATATAATCTTATTATTTTTAATGATGAATGTTTAATCTTTATCGTATAGAGATATGTAATTAATTAATTAATTAGATAGCTAAAAGACATAAATTAAATATGTATGTATATATTTTCTTAAAGCATAACAAAATTAGCTCCCTCTAATTAGGGTCTTAAATCTTTCCATTTAGCTAGCAAGATCATGGTCGGACCTGATTTCGATAAATTAAATATATGTAATCAAATTTAAATTATTACAACCTTAGTTATTAGTTTTTGTTTGACAATTGTTATTTATAACCTGTAGTTTTTTTAGTAAAAAATATAAGTGCAATTTTTAGTTAAATATTACTTGATTTGTTGTCATTCTTAAAAGAAAAAACTAATCAAACACTATTTGTTCAAAATTCATAATTAATCACTATAATACATATTTAAAATCATTTGACATTAGACCTATTCACTTCTGTTATTCTTACCTCAATAGTACGAGAAAGGTTGTCATAATTTAGTAATTTACGTTAGAAAAAAAAAAGCACTCTTTAAGTTAAATTTGTTAAATAAAAACATAATTCTTTTACTCATTATCACTTCACTTCACTCCCTTTCTTTACGTCTTTATCTTTTTTCTGTCTATTCTTTCCCTCTCAGCAATAAAGATTCACGTCAAGGTGCTACGCGTTAACATAACCCATTCAAATAAAGCAAAATGTTTTTCCTAGGAAAATAAAAAGAAAAGAAAATAAAATAAATAAATGTGTATATAAGATTGTGTTCTTGCAAGTTCCAAGTGCATCAACACCACATTTATCTTCCTCAGTGAAGACTTGTCGTTAGCTGAAGCATTTTACAGGCCACCATTTTCCTCGACATCCTTTCACTTACCATTTAAGGTATAGCCCACTGTGTTTCATGTATATCTTCTTTGTTTCTTCATACTATTTTTTTTTTTTTAATAATTTCTCGTCAGTAGTTTGTGGGGTGGGAAGTTTCTGTTATGGGCATTTTGAATGCTGGAAAAGTTTTTAACTTTATCCATGGTGGAGAGTTGCTGATCCAGGAAGTGTTGGGATGGGATCCATTATCTGTTTTTGGTCTGATATTCAAATAGGGAAATGCTAGTTTGTGGATTTTCCGTTGTAGGTACTAATGGGGGTATTGGAGTGTGATAGTGTCTCATATTTCGTTTTTCTAGGCTGCTTTGTTGAATTGATTAAGCTTTCTGATGCCAAACGGATGAAGTTCTTTACTGATTCGAAGATTGTTCAATGGATTTAAAATGTTTCATCTTCCTTTGCAACAACGGTTCTAATAATAATATCTTGTAATTTATTTGTAGATCAGATTCTTCTAACTTAACTATGCATGTCTTTTCTATGTTGTCTGCATATTTCTCGTGCCTTTTTTAATCTGCATTTCTGTCGGTGCAAGAATTTAAGCCTGAAAACTCTATCAAAACAACATCAAAAGGTGCCTTTTTGCCAGTTCATGCTCAACTGAAGGATTTCCTCTGTCTTTTCTCATTTTATGTTTATAAAATCAAACTTATTGGTTGATTATTTTCGGGAAATTAGTAGAGTTGATCATTTGTTGGTAACTTGAATGCACAAGTGATGCGATGAGAGGATAGGAAAATGATAAAAACTTGTCCTTGTTTTGGTGTGATGACGCTGGTTTTATAAAAAGTTTGTACGACATATTGTTTCTTTATGTTAAATAAAGAACACACCCTATTGATACTTCCAAGGTGCAATTTCTCTTTTTTTATGCATAAGTTTATTGTTTGCTATTTGTTTGATTGGTGCAGAATGAAGGCCAGTAGAATGGGCCAATGGTTAAGTGTGCTAATATGTGTGCTACTATTACTAAAGGCAGAAGGGGTTCCTGTGGGAATCACTTTTGTTGAAAATGCAGTGGCAAAAGGAGCTGGTGAGAAATTTCTTCTATTTTTAGGATTGTTTATAGTAGGTTTGAAATTGATGTTTGAAATCTTGTGCAGTTTGTTTGGATGGGAGTCCACCAGCTTACCACTTCCATAAGGGTTCTGGAGCAGGGATTAACAACTGGATTGTTCACTTTGAGGTATGTTTCCTTCTGCAACATGGCTTCAATATCATGAGAGTCTTTTACCAACTCAGGAAAACATCCATTTTAATTTAAACTTTGAGTTTGTTCCATTTATGTTTTCTGAGTACGTGTACAAATATTGATTTGTTAAATTGAGAACTGGATCAGAAGGTGCATTTGTAATTTTTTATATGGGTTGTGTTTTTGCCAAGGTTTATGAAGGTATTCCCACATAAATGGGCATGGGAGAATTTGACATTTTTGTTATTGGTATTAGTTTATCTTAAAAAGTATCCCATGTTTTTCTTTGTTTTTGGTCAAAATGTTCCAAGAAATGTAATAACATATACCTTGAAACTTAGTCATGTATTTCAATTCTTAAGTCTCAAATTTGGTTATTGAAATTATAGGAATTAAGGATTTAGGTTGAGGAGGAGTGAAAGACAGAATGACTTTAGATAATAACCATAGAATTTTGTTCCTGTGCACTTCTTAGTTTCCACACTCTCACCCAATCATTAAAGACCGTGTTTGTTAAATATGTTGATTTTTGTAATAACTAGCTTAAAAGTCATTTCAAAATTATTTTATTGTTGACCTTGAAAATTCTTTTCATTACATGATAATTAAACTCAATATAATATAGCGTTGATACGTGATTTATAAATATTTGTTCATTTTTAAGTCTGACTCTCTCTGTATATACGTACGTTTTTCCTTATAAATTTTTTAGAGAATGAACCGATAAGCAAGAGTATATTTAAGAAGTATGTTATTAGCATATCTCTTTTAACGTTGTATAGATATGACAACATTGGTTAATTAGGTTGTCCTTTTTGGTGAAACCTACTCTTGATGCAATATATGAAATTTGGTAAGTTCTCTATTTTTGTTGATGATCTTTAATACAATTTCTTTTAGGGAGGAGGATGGTGCAACAACGTCACTTCTTGCCTTTCTCGTAGGGACACTCGATTAGGCTCATCTAAGAAAATGGATACCCAACTTTCCTTTTCTGGATTTTTTAGTAACAGTAAAAAGTTCAATCCAGGTAACGTCTACAAATTAATAAACAGTGTTTTGATTGTTTATCTCATGAATCTATACCTAAAAATGTTATATGTTCCAGATTTCTATGATTGGAACAGAATCAAGGTTAGGTATTGTGATGGGTCATCATTTACTGGTGATGTTGAAGCTGTTGATCCAGTAAGTTTTACAAGTTCAAAGGAATATTGCACTGTAAATTTGTAGGAAAATATTAATTAATTTTCTTTTTGCTGACGTTTTATAAGATTATTTTATAAATCAGGCAACCAATTTGCACTTCAGAGGAGCAAGGGTTTTTGCTGCCGTTGTTGATGATTTACTTGCAAAAGGAATGAAAAACGCTCAAAATGTATGGGACACACTGATGATTACGTACTTTTGTCTTCATCTTGAATAATTTTTAATTCACTAGTTGAAACTTGTGACTTTAGGCAATTATCTCTGGATGTTCTGCTGGAGGATTGGCTGCAATTTTAAACTGTGATCGATTCAAATCACTGCTACCTGGAACAACTAAAGTGAAATGCCTTGCAGATGCTGGTTATTTTATCAATGTGTAAGCTTCTTTATTTGCTTTGTAGTTATCCTTTTTACCTGAATTCTGTTGAAGTTTGTTAAGTCATGTAATGTAATGATTCAATATGTTTTTGTTTGTGCAACAGCAAGGATGTCTCTGGGGCACAGCGCATTGAAGAGTTCTACAGTCAAGTTGTTCAAACACATGTACTTGTTCTTTCTCTCATTATGTTTCCCTGTACCATCTCACAAGCACATGCTGTTAATGTTTTCACTCTCTCTGTTTAGAAGAAACTTTCTGAAGCTTTCACCAATGGTGACTAACCTTCTTTTTCTTCTTTATTTTAGGGCTCAGCTAAGAATTTGCCTGCATCCTGCACTTCAAGACTCAGACCAGGGCTGGTAAGTTTGTGAATTCCAATACTTTTTTTACCTTTGTGACTCTTTGGTGTTACTAATACTTCTTCTGAATAATTTGTAGTGCTTTTTCCCACAAAATGTGGTATCACAAATCAGTACGCCAATCTTCTTCGTAAATGCAGCCTATGATTCATGGCAGGTCAGATTATTCTCTTTCTCAAAAAAAAAAAAAAAAAAAACATTTTAATCCTGAAATGGTGTTACGTATTGTCCCAACTTAAAAAGGCCACTATGTTTATATTCATTGATCAGTTGGTGCTAGTTCTGACATTTATCTCAAAATTCATATATGAGGATTTATACAAAACAATGTGATTAATTTTGCTTAACTTTAGAGAAAATTCTACTGTCACAAACTGAGCCAAGGTTTTCCTACACATGATTTCTATCTTAGAATACTATATTATATATACCAATATGAACATTTTGTTTTCCAATGAGAACACTGTAAATGATAGATGATTGAAATTGTGAATCATATTTCCCCTCCAATGAAGTGCTCAATAACTCATCTCATCATAAAGTTAATGTTGCTACCACCATATTGCTATTAATAAGTGATGATATAATATTTTCTGTGATCCCTAACATATTACTTTGATTCAGATCAAAAACATTGTGGCACCAGGTGCTGCTGATCCCCATGGCACCTGGCGTGAATGCAAGCTTGATATAAAAAACTGCTCACCAAATCAACTCAGTGTAATGCAAGGTGAACATCTTCGGATCTCAGTAACATGTCACACTTAAATTCACTGATACCAAAACTCTAATTTATGATCTCATTTGATGCATGATTTCAGTATTCAGGACTGATTTCCTAAGGGCATTTGGTTCTGTTGGGAACTCTCCATCAAAAGGGCATTTCATAGATGGTTGCTATGCTCACTGCCAAACTGGAACACAAGAGACATGGCTGAGAAATGACTCTCCTGTGTTAGGCGGCACAGTAAGAAACTGCATAAAGATTTCCTTTCTAAAATATGTGTGCATCAAAATTTCTGACATATTTTTCTGAACACTTTGCAGACAATTGCAAAGGCAGTTGGAGACTGGTATTATGATCGAAAGCCATTTAAACAGATAGATTGTGCCTACCCTTGCAACCCAACTTGCCACAATCGTATTTTTGATCAGAATTAGCGTCCAGACGTGTAGATTTCAATTAAGCAGTATGTGAATTATCACTATAAACTATCATATAATAGTTGTTGGTGATTCTTCTCAAGTTGTTATAAATGAAGAAGATGTGTTTGATGATTTAGAAGCTTCCAAAGTAAGGGTATGCACCCTGATAAAAGGATGGTGGTAAATGTCACCATGCAACCACAAAAATCTATCATGATAGCTGCTATTGATAGCTAGTTATGGAAGCCTATTCAAATTGCACATGTTAGCTAAATCCTGTTTGTACTATTAAATTTTACGGTGAATAAATATTTTTAATAAGTAAAATTGTATTATAATTAAAAATCATAATATTTTTAAGATGCAAATTGTATTTTAAATTTATAACAACTAATAAATATTACAATACAATATTTTAGTTATTTATATTTTTTCTGTTGTAAGAGCTAGACCGTATCGGTCTGTTATAGCAGAAAATTAGGGCATTTTAATCCTGCGTTCTATCAAATTGCTCTTGTAGTTCATCATTCCGGATTTTATCGGGAATAAGAGTGGTGAGTGCTTTCCGGAATTGATTTAGTCTGAAAAAAAAAATTGGAAGAATAAATGAAGGGTGCAGTAAGAAATTTGATAAAGATGAAGAAAGAAATGGCTGAAAATCAGTGAATGTTCGTCTAGTCCATTTGGGGGTGAAACAGTCGAGAATAAGAAAAACAAAAAAAAAATGTTTCACAATGGTTCTAAGATCTTTTTTTTAAATTGTTATTTAGAGGTTATACATACTTGAAATTGTTTTCCATAAAAATAAAAAGTAAATATTCATCGTTCTGTTTTCAAAAAAGCTTATTATTTTCAGAGTATTGTGTTAAACCACAAGCCAAAATATTGTAAGAAATTTAACTTTTGTGTTTTTGAATATTAAAAAGTATATTGAAATTGAAATATAATTTAAAAATATAGATGAAAATAATAAATTGAAAAATAAAAGAAGTTAAGAAAATCAAACATTAACAAAGATAAAAGAATAGTGGTTTAACAGGGTGGTGAAAATATTGAGCTAATAGATAAATCTAATTTAATTCAAAATTATATTTAAAATTAATAAAATTAAAAGTTGAATTAAATTAAACGTATAATATATTCAGACACATAACTTCTGATAGTGATAAATGTTAACAACTTCTGAACTAAATTGTTAATAACTTCTAAATATGCTAAAATTTAAAAAAATAAAATCCTAAAAACATTGAAGAATAATTTTGAGAAACATATTTTTGTTGAGAATATAGATTTAGATTTAAAATATAAAAGTAGACAAATTCTACAATATTTAGGTACAAAATAATAATTGTAACAACATCTCTCCTGATTAGTTAGACTGAATAATTTAATTTTAATAATTTAGTTTAGTTTTGATAAGACTTAAACACTTTTAGTGATTTGGTTATAACATATATAACTTGTTTTATAAGAATGTATTAGGGACCTAGATCATCTTGGTCCAATAGGTCAGATGCATTTCGGTCCAATTTATGGATAAGTAGATATGGACTTAGATATACAAATGTATATTCTAGTATATATGAGCTCAAACATACAAACATCCCAATACACATGAGTTCAAGCATATAGGTGGTACATCCCAAATATATGTCGGACCATTTGCTCATGGGGAAGTAGTTGGTGCATGGGAAGGTCGAGGATACCCCAACCCATTGGCATTGAAGAAGTCGAGTACATCTCGACCCGTGACAGTTGTATCTCAACCCAATTAAAGGATATGTGATATACAAACGACATACAGGCACAAAGACGTGGATACACAATCTCAATTCTCGACAGTTATAATAAGGTATTTGTGGGTTTTATTAGTGTTTATGAAAGAATAAAAACGGTCTTGAAGGTAATAAAGTAATTATTAAAGTCAGGTATTATAAAATAAGATATACTCTTTAACTGTAAGATATCTAGTCTGAACTCAATGATTACACATCTTTAAATAACATCTTAGGAAGAGTCTTGTGAGGAAGAGATGAAAGATTGAAGACTTTTCGGTTCCATACAAGAACATATAATATTTGTATCAAGTTTATATCATATATATATATATATATATATATATATATATTAATTTATCTTTCTTCAAATCTTTTACAAAACTATGTTATAAATAAATAAAGACTACTCGATATTAAGCGCAAAAAATAAACGATAAAACCTTATTTCATTGTAATTATATCGGATTGTCTTGTGTAAAGTGATTTGATCACTCAAATATCAAATGCAATTATGATACAATGTGTCTATATTCTAAATGAACAAAATTTTGTAAGAGAGATCTTTAAGAAAAGAAAACACAAAACGAAAAGATAAAGTATCACATGAAAAAGTATCAATATAAGATACCGACAAATTCAAATAAAACACTAATACAAGATAAAATATTTGCACATGAAGGGATTATATAAACAATTTCACTAATCCAAACAAATATTTGAATTGAAAATATATAGACTTTGCATGCAAGTATTTTAGGTGAGTATTCTCTCAGTTATTGTAAAATTATATTAGACCATCTAATAGACATTAATTCTCGAGTGAGTGATATTAGCAAATATATATATATATTCTCCTAACTTAAAAAATATAATTATCATTCTTTATTAGTTTCAAACTTTATTTTTATAATACTCTTAAAAATATATAGGTACTCATTATAATAATAATTACTAATAATTTAGAAGTTTGATTAGAAAAATAAAACAAATATCAAAACCAAATAACTTAATTCTAAAAACATAATTACTTAATTGGCTCAAAAGAAATTTAATAGACTAAATTACGTAAGCAGACATAAAAATAAAATGAGTAAAAGTGTGGCTAAGTCGTTTCTTTCATCTCTCTGCATAAATTTAAATAAATATATTAAATAAGAGTATTATTTATCATTATTAGAGATTTTATATTTTCTTTCTTCGGATGATTTCTTTTTCTTAAAATTAGTAGATTTTAAGTCTAATTTAACTTTTAAATAGTAAATATTGAAGGTTGCAGCCATTTATATATTGTAAAATTGTTTTATCTCTTGTCCATGTAGGACTTCCAACACACCCTCTCACGTTAAAGTATATATATA
>Ga0214543_1004851_pt1 | contig 25224 bp, 15 predicted proteins | sample CNSS2metaG_FD_160094 | JGI IMG/M metagenome (GOLD analysis project Ga0214543, IMG submission 160094) | Root nodule microbial communities from cowpea collected in UCLA plant growth center, Los Angeles, California, USA - CNSS2 | ecosystem: Host-associated > Plants > Roots > Nodule | place: USA... | reverse complement strand
TTTGATAAAGAGAAGCTAATTGCCTAATGCATATCCTAACTGGACCAAGCTATGTTTTATCCTAGATCAGTAGACATCATCAAAATTGTTCTTCATTTATGGATGAAAGGCTCCCCCTTTCAACACCCTACACTTTTATTTTACTAATTCTCCTAGTTGCCCACTCTTTTTCACACCTTCACATTCACCCTTAGGGACAAATACAATAATTGCACTTAGTTTAAATTAAATCTCTCTAGGAGATTTTCTTCTGATTGCCAAAGTGAAGAGATCAAGCCTTATCGTACATGCTTATGTCAACATATCATCAGATATCATTACTATTATTTTATAATTTTTTCTTTTATCTTCTTTTGCTATTATTACTTTTAATAATTATTTCTAATAATAATAATAATATATACATTTATTTATTTATTTGTATGCATGTAAATATTTTAATACCAATATTTCTGAATTATTATTATTATTATTATTATTATTATTATTATTATTATTATTATTATTATTATTATTATTATTATTACTTTCTAAAGTACTTACAAACTTTCAAGAACCAAATGCTATATTGAGTTTTTAAACCCTTGAGATTGCTTCTATTGTGTTTTGTTAAACTCTTTTCAAATTTGTTATTGCTACTAAAATGTTTTAGCGTTGTTTTGTTATGTTTGATTAAGAGTTGATAAAGCATGTATTCTATTGTGTGATCAGAGTGTACCTTTCAAGGGACATAGGGTCCATGGCTCACCAATTTTTTTATATCTATATAATTTTTATGATATAATTTTTATGTTATTTTAAATAATTTTAAAAAAAGATTAATATTTTAATATATTTCAATATTTTAATATTTTAATATATTTTAATATTTTAATATTTTTCTATATAAAGGAAAAATTATTTTTTTATTGTTCATATCTATTTTTTCATTTTAACTTTTAAATATATTTTAAAATAAAAATAATTATTTTATTAATATTATCTTTTAAGTAATCATTTATTTAATTTAACCATTTTTTTATTTAACTTTTTTTTAAAAATTTAATCATTATAAATGAAAAATAATTATGGTAAAATTATAAAATTATTTGTATTTAGTTTTATAATTATAATAATAACAATAATTATACTTTTATTATTTTTTATAATCACAAAAAAAGTAAATGTAATATTTTTACTAGTTTGTGTCAAAATTTTGGAATTACTCTTTTAATTCATATTTTCGCTCAAAAATATCAATTTGGTCCTTCAGTCATTTTTAGTTTCAATTTGGTCTCGATTTTTGAAAAAATAATGCAATTTAGTCATTTTTGTTAAATTTCTTGAATCAAATCAAAGTTTTTTCATAAAAATTGAAGTTGTGAATAAGGATGATTTGCTTTATTGGTGTAATTGACATAATCCTAATGTCAATTTTGATAAAAAAAATTATTGTTTCGCGCTTTAAGAAATTTAACAAAAGGATCAAATTGTATCAATTTTTAAAAAATCGAAACCAAATTGAGACTAGAAAAAATTAGAAGACCAACTTGACATTTTTGGACGAAAAAAATGGACGAAAAAAATAATTCAACCAAAATTTTGGCACCCCTAAGATATTGGTTGAAGATCCGCTACTATGTGATATCCTCTTTTATATCCCCTTGAGTGCTTCAAGAGTTGAATTGTTGTTTGTGTTTATAATTGTTTTTTCCATTGTACATACTTTATTCGATAACAAAATCATTTTTTCAAGGGACAAACACTAAGAATTGGATGTAGGATCGGTTAGATTAAACCAGTTAAATTTGTTGTTTGGTTTTTCTCTTAATTTATCTTTCCTTTTGTATTGCTTTTCAATTCTTGTTTTAATTGGATTCTCAAATTAATTGCATTCTTATTTCCAAATTGAAACTATTTTAACAAGAACTCAAACAAAGGAATGACTCTAATGATCTTTATGGCTTTGGTGGGAGAAGATCTACCTGCAAAAGACTCTTTGACGCTCAAGTCAGTAAGATAGTATTAGGATCTACGAGAATAGAGTAGTAAGTATGAATTGAATTGTACTTCTTGAAAAAATACCATGTGTATTTAAAGGGTTTCTTAGCCTGTGAAATTTGTTATAAAATAGAAAGTATCAAAGACTATCAATAAATAATAAAAACTTATCGCATGTGTGATAAAGTAGCAATATCATACAATTTAACCAGATTAACCATATATTTTTTTGATATACGGTATAAAAAGGATAGTTAAGATATTAATATATAATACAACCAAACTACCGAGATTTGGCCATATATTTTGTAATATATGGTAGCAAAATCAACAAATATCTTTATTAATATTGTTTAGCCAATTTAGGTCAATAATGCTTAATGGGCCTTGTTGGACCATGTTCTAGCATATTTGTTGGGTCGGGTAGGTACACAAGTCCTCCTAAGCTCGAAAGTTTGATTGGTGGGTAGTCACGTTCTTTGGTTGAGTTGTAGTCGACTTATGCTTGTAGGTGGATCGATCATTTGGTCATGTTGTAAATGGTCATTTTTACCATGAGGTTGTCGACTTATTAACAAAGGTGTCGTGTTAGGCATCTTGAACTGTCATCTTAGGTAGGTTTTATGTTATTGTTTAAGCAGGCTTTATATGTGTTGTTGTCTTATGCAGACTTTGTACTATCTTTTTAGGTAGGTTTTATGTTGTCGTTTAAGCAGGATTTGTATGTGTTGCTCTCTTAGGCAGGTTTTGCATGTGTTGTTGTCTTAGACATATTTTGCATGTGTTGTTGTCTTATAGGCAAGCTTTGTATGTGTTGCCATCTTAGGTAGGCATTGTATTGTTGTCTTAGGTAGGTTTTGTGTTGTCGTTTAAGCAGGCTTTGTATATGTGTTCGTCTTAGACAGGCTTTGAATGTGTTGTCGTCTTAGGCATGCTTTGTATGTGATGTCGTCTTAGGCAAACTTTTTGACAGTGGATGTTTGTCCTTGTGCATTCACAAGAGGAGCCTAGGGAAACAAACATTTGTTATGATTGCTTCCTTCTTTGCTTTACCATTATCGTGGTGTTATTATCAAGCTTTTCCTATACTTAGGTTTTGAAACATTAAGCTTCTCATGTACTTTGGTATTGGAAAGTCGAGTTACTCTTGTACTCGGGTATTAGAAAGTTGAGCTACTCCTATATTTGGGTATTATCACACCGAGTTACTCCTGTACTCAGGTATTGTCATGCCAAGTTACTCATTAGTTGATCAGGGTTGTGCACCCTTCAGGTGACAATTGTGGCTCTACTCTTATATGGGTATGAGACTCAACCACCCTTTCACGTTGGTGATGTGGAGTGTGATCTATCTTTGACCTTTGAGACTCATCCCACAATCTGCTATATTGATCCTGTTGTTTTGAAGATTAAGATTCTTCCCAACCTTTGTGGTTGCTGGAGTGATTAGGTTATTCCCAACGTTTGGACTATCGAGCTCTTTCTAGAGTGGTTTTGTGAGATTTCATTACTCGGACAAAGTTCAATGATTGTTTATTGGGTTGTTCTTGTTGGAGGAATCTTTCTTTCTCCATTTTTGCCAAGTTTCTGGTTGAGGGTTTTATTTTGGGCTTGTATCACTTTCAAGTCTTCACGAGTTTAGCTCGAATTCCTTGCAAGTATGCATGGTGTTGCATGTGTAGTTGCCCATTATGCTTGAGCAATGGCTGGGGATTTGATTTTGAATGGCGATGATAGGGCCATCTTTTGGTTGGAGGACTCATACACTCATCAACTTTGTTTAAAACAATAAAAGTGTCCTCCTTTGCTCTTGGTTTTGCAACATATGCCCATGCAAATTACTTTTTACTATTATGCATGCCAATATAGTATATAACATTATAGTAGTTTGTTTTTCCTTTGTGTTGTGGAAGGTCCTTCTCTTTTCTTAGTCGGCCTGGATTTGTCTAGTTGGGTGTGGTGGTTGCTATTAAGAGTGACAATGAAGGCTAGTCCGACACGTTTAGGCTCGTTCCACACTTAACCCGTAAAAATGTGAATGGGGTTGACCCGCAAAATGCAGATAGGACTGGCCTGCCCTACTTTGAAATGTGGGTTCAAAAGTATGCCCGCCTCATGTAGGTTCTGGCCCATGAGACCACAGGTCGACATATTTTTTTTTTGCTTTTTTTTTTTAATTTCTTATGATAAAGCTTTCAATGCTCAACAAATTGAAAAACTTTAACAAGCTCATAAAATTAAGCAAAGACTTTGGGGAGTTGAATGATAAATTAATAATCCAACATTTTCATCATATCCATATTTGTACTTTAACATGCATGATGAATTCTTCAAATTTTATCACATTCAAAAATACATAATACTTATCTTTTCTACTCATACAAGAATTTGAAACGTCTATGAAGAAGTTCAGAAAGAAAGTAACCAACATACACAAGTACAAGTCTTTTTTTTTAAAGTGGGTTGTGGGCTGGCCCGCCCGCCCATGCCGCCTTTAGCTCGCACGAGTTGTGGGTATGCGTACCTGGCTTTTGTGGGCTAGTGAACTCAATATTCCAACCCGTCTCGCTTTTTTTGGGTAGGCTTGCCTGCCAGGCCAAACCCACATTGCCTCCCAAATTGCTATATCGAGATGTATTCAAGCACTTATGTCATCATGCTTTTGGCCACTTAATTTATACACAAGTTTTCCCAAGTAAGTCTACAATCGGACACTAGTAAAGTACTTGGTGTGTTTTCCAAGTTGGTGTGTGGTCGAACACTTGGGCTTAGATTTACCAAGTTTTGTCGAGTTTCCTCTAGCTAAGTCTGCTTTTTGGAATACTCATGTGTTATAATGTCATGCTACTCTTGAGTTATTTTTCATGCCAAGGCCTATTCTTGTACTTCTCATATAAAAGTTGGCTCAATCATGCACCTTGCTTCCAAGTGTATTCTTTCGCGAAGCTTGAGCAACACGTAGTTGACCTATGTCAGGCTCAAGCACATTTCATTATCCTTTATCATGCAAAAGGATTGATATCCTTAAATTCTTCATGTTTTTGGACTGATGATTTGACAAAGCATGCATTAAATAATTATCAATGGAAATAATCAAACTTGGTCTTACAAGGTATAATTGTCGATAATCTATCTAACTATTGTCACATTTTAAGATTATTCCTATTTCTCGGCTGAGAATTGGTTTGCTTATGTGGCTGACATTATCATGGTTCCCCCTTTGAATTTTGATTGTAGGCTTTTGATGCTCGATTGATATGGACCATCATATTAATAACAAGAATGTGATCCTCTAATAAAGGACCTTAGGTACTTCTACTTCGGTTGGTAAGGATTTATACTTCTATCATGGTTGGTAGAGATATATACTTCTTCCTTGGTTGGTAGGTATCTATACTTTTACCTTGGTTGATGCGGATTTATAGAGTAAGAAATTATATGTACTGTATAATTTTGTACGTAATATATGTTTTTGTGCAGATATAATAATAGTATAAAAATCTCATAGGTAGCGTGGGAAGAGTTTCACCGGGCTCCTCGGTAGGCGCCAAATGTTATTATCTGCAAAAGACTCTTTGACACTCAAATCAGTAAAAGAATATTAAGATCTATGAAAATAGAGTAGTGAGTATGAATTGATTTGTACCATGTGTATTTAAAGGATTTCTAAGCCCATGAAATTTGTTATAAAATAGAGAGTATAAAAAAATATTAATAAATAATAAAAATTTACCATATGTGATAAATAGCAATAATATACCGTTTAATCAGATTAATCATATATTTTGTTGATATATAATATAAAAAGATGTTTATGAAATTAATATATAATATAATGAATTACCTATATTTGATCGTATATTTTGTTAATATATTAGTTGAATATATTATTTATTGGTAGAGCTGTCAAAATGGATAACCTGACCCGGCTAAATCCACCACGGGTTGATGATTTAGTGAGCCAACCCAACCCGCCTCATCTTTTAGTGAGTCAAAAAAATTCGAACCCGACCCGGCCCACCATGGGTTGGCGGGTTAAACAGGTTGGCTCTCAGGTTCACTTAATTAAAAAAGAATACAATTTTTTATATTTTTTATATATTATAATTCTAATTAAAATCTAAATAAACTTTAATATAATCCAAATACAAACCAAAATCAAAAAATACAAATAATTTATGTGTTGGCTAAAAAAAACCTAGCATGACCTAAATGTGAAGCCCAACTTAATAAAAAATATTTGTGGGACCCTTTTATGTGCGGGTTGATGAGCCAACCCGGCTCACCACAGGTTCAACCTGGATGAGCCGGGTTCTAAATGAGCTGGGTCAAAAATCAACCCGTATTAAAATTTGTAAAAAAATTTCAATCTAACTCGATCCGAACCTGTAGTGAACCAAGTTGGCTCGCGAATTCTAATCCATTTTGACAGCTCTATTTATTGGATTGTATACGTACCGTTAATTGTTATTTTAAAAGTATATTAGTTGAACTATTTTGTTCTCATGACATGGGTAATAATGATTTTTATTGAATTGAGCGCCCAAAATTTCGAGGATGTTATAGTATTTGGGCAACAATTATTCTTTTGCCATGTTTTGGTCATTCACATGCTCCATTATTACTTTAACATCACTTTGATATTTCAAATCTTTGACTCTCATTTCGTAAGCAAGTTTTAATTTTACTTCTTCTTTTTTAATATAAAATTATTATTATATATATATATATATATATATATATATTATAAAGTTTATTCCTTGTTTTGAAAACTAGTTCAAATACTTTGATTCTCACTTCCGAATTGGTCTTTGTTCGAAACTTCCTTTGAAGCTATTGACACAAACTGATGCAAAAATGTCTCTCAATGATGTAATGAAGAGCTATGAATTAACAATTATTAGAGTACACTCTTTATCAATGCCAAGTATCAAATTGCAACTAGACTCACTACGAGTCAATTTATCCAAGAAATAAGACGAAAATTAAAAGAAATTAGAGTTTAGAAAATTCAACAACTGATTTTACTTTTTCGACTGATAGTTCTTCACTATTCAGTCACAAAAATATAAAATAATTATTCTTTTCAGTTTTATATTGTATTATTTTATACAAAAATATTTTGCAATAATAATTTTATTGTATTATATCAATATCAATATTAATAAAAATAGAACTCTATTTGAGCATGAAGAACTATTAACAATGCTATCAAACTCGTGCTCTACATAAGCAAACTTGCCACCTAACTAGTAAAAGCTACAAACTTGCCACCTAACTAGCCAAAGTTTCTTGTTAGATTTATTTGTTCACACTTTTGATAAGTAAAACTCATTTGAAATATAAACTAAAAATAAAAATATACAGAAATTTAATAAGAAAGTTTCAATAAATTAACTTTTATATAAACTATTTACTTTTATATGAATAAATTAATTTTAGTGTTTTGTGATTAATTTTTAAAATATTCATATATAAGTTGGTTCAAATAAAAGGCTAATTTCATTACAGGTTTCGTATTAACTTATAAGTTATTCCTATAGCCGTGAATTAGTGGGAACTCTGAAACTTGAATAAAACAATGTTGATTATAATTTGAAAACTATGTTTATCCTAATAAATATTAATTAAGACTTTTAGATTTCTTATAGGGGACAACATGCTGATGGCTGTGCTGTTGTTATTCGCAGTACAGGACTGACTTTTAAATTTATTTGGCATTACTGTTTGGGGCAAGTTGCTTTCACTTTTAAGTCTTATAATGTCTTCTTTTCTTGAACAAATACTAAATCCATCTTTCAAAGATGAATATGTTCATTAATATATTTTTAATTACCTTTTTTTACAAATGGGTTATAATACGTTCAATATTTTATCATGATTTTTTATTATAAATACTTTCAATATTTTATCATGATTTTTTATTATAAATACTTTCTACTAAATAATGTAAATTAATAGATTACTCAGTAAAGATAAGGACCGGAAGGATAAAAAAAACCTAAAAGAAAATACGTACACGAAAATTACAACGCTTATTTTAACATCGGTAGTTATAAATATTAATAAAAAAATTTATATATTTATTTGTCAGGATTAATTTAAGAATTTATCCGTTGAATTAGGGATTCATTTGGGTCCATGTTGAAAGCAATGTTTCTAGAATAAACGGATCTTTTTGGTTTCATACAAATAATATTAATTAATTGCTAGACATATTGTTCAAAGATGGACTTTAAAGAATAAATAATTTAATTTGAAGTGTAAGGTTATTAAGTTGACTGGATGATATCGATTTAGTCTTTTACCTCTTTTTTTATTTCTACAGGAGAATATAACATTTGCAATTCTTCATTTCTACGTCCAATAATATATTCAACAATAGATTTTTTTTTTTTTTTAAAACTAACAATTGAAATAAAATAAGCATCCACGAGTTAAGAGATTGGAGTGAGGTAGCCACAGCGGTAGTGAGAGAGCACATGAGGGAGGGAAGACCAATGGCACGAGAGAGTAATGTAAGAAAAACAAAATTCTACCCACAAAATTAATGTTCAAATTTTTTTCTCAAAATAGTTATCGATCTCAAATAATTTTTCTTGAAACTATTGATTCAAAAGAACTGAGGTTAACCAAAATCAAGTAATATAGCAAGAATGTAAAAATTAGTTATAATTAATGATAGAAAGATTACACAAGATATATATTTGGTTTGGATTTTCTTATCTAGTTACAATCATCAAAATTTAAGTGAGATTGATATCTTTATAAATTATATTACGACCATAACCATATTTCATGTTTTGGGTGTAGGGATCAAGCACCTACAATCAACACTTAAATTATTTTTTTTCTCCTCTTGTCTGACGTTCTCCTTAACCAGCTTATAAAGTTTTTTCTCTTGCTACTCAGTCGTCCAGTCAAGCTCTTCTCGGATCCGCCCACAGTTAACATCCAGGTCCTGCATTTCCCTCCGTAGCTCGGCTCTCCTCCCGTTCGGCTAGTCGGACGATCGGGGTACCTGTCTAAAAGGCTGCGATGCTTAAGTCAATTTAAGACCGATCGGTAGGTAGCAGTAAATGCTGTAATAAAATGCGAGTTGAAGGTGCTTACCAACCTACCTTGGGCTTCTATTTATAGTTTTTGGTTTGGGCCTGTGATTAGGGTTTCTTAATCATGGCCCAATTGCGTTTTAAACCTGATTATTGATCCAGGTTTTGGTGTGGTTGCCTGACCGATGGGTCGTGCGTCCTATCGGTTGTCTTCATAAATGAGGGTCCGCCTGATCGATGGTCCTTGGTCCGCCTGACCGATGGTCCTTGATCCGCTTGACCGATGGTCCGACGGTAGGCCATACTGTACACAAGCCCCCCAAGCCTTGAGCAATGTTAGAGATGAAGCGAAAAGGGTTTATCAAAAAGCCCGATCGAGGCATAGTGAAATGATAGGATTCTTTGTTGATGACGATCAGCTTACGTGTTTGCCTCACTTTGGTTATTTATTTGTTAATCAGCTCACGTAGGGGCATTCATTTTGACAGCACGTGTTAGTTATACCCTATCAGGCTTCCGTTTGACCGCTTGGGTCGGTGCTGTTCACATGGGGCTTTCGAGAAAGCTCACCCCTTGATCGAACAAGCTTGGTTCGGGTCCCGTAGGGAGCCTCGGTCGGCCTATCGGCCCATCGGCCTATCGGCATTGGAAAGTTATTTTTAGCTAAGTTATTGTAAAGCCTTGTAGGGGCATTCCTTTTGACAGCGCGTGTCACTTATACCCTATCGGGGTTTCGTTTGACCACTTGGGTCGGTCCTGTTCAAACGGGGCTTTCGAGGAAACTCGCCCTTTGATCGAACAAGCTTGGTTCGGGTCCCGTAGGGAGCCTCGATCGGCCTATCGGCCCATCGGCCCATCGACATTGAAAAGCTATTTTTAGCTAAGTTAGTGGAATGCCTTGTAGGGGCGTTCCTTTTGACAGCGCGTGTCACTTACACCCTATCGGAGTTTCGTTTGACTGCTTGGGTCGGTCTTGATCGAACGGGGCTTTCGAGGAAGCTCGCACTTTGATCGAACAGGCTTGGTTGGGGTCCCGTAGGGAGCCTCGGTCGGCCTATCAGCCCATCAGCCTATCGGCATTGGAAAGCTATTTTTAGCTAAGTTATTGTAAAGCCCTATAGGGGCATTCGTTTTGACAGCACGTGTCACTTATACCCTATCGGGCTTCCGTTTGACCGCTTGGGTTGGTGCTGTTCACATGGGGCTTTCGAGAAAGCTCACCCCTTGATCGAACAAGCTTCGTTCGGGTCCCATAGGGAGCCTCGGTCGGCCTATCGGCCCATCGGCCTATCGGCATTGGAAAGCTATTTTTAGCTAAGTTATTGTAAAGCCTTGTAGGGGCGTTCCTTTTGACAGCACGTGTCAGTTATACCCTATTGGGGTTTCGTTTGACCGCTTAGGTCGGTCCTGTTCGAACGGGGCTTTCGAGGAAACTCGCCCTTTGATCGAACAAGCTTGGTTCGGGTCCCGTAGGGAGCCCTATCGGCCCATCGGCCCATCGACGTTGAAAATTTATTTTTAGCTAAGTTAGTGGAATGCCCTGTAGGGGAGTTCCTTTTGACAGCGCGTATCACTTACACCCTATCGGGGTTTCGTTTGACCGCTTGGGTCGGTCCTGTTCGAACGGGGCTTTCGAGAAAGCTCGCCCTTTGATCGAACAGGCTTGGTTCGGGTCCCGTAGGGAGCCTCGGTTGACCTATCGACCTATCTTCCATCCTCTACTGCAAAGCGCTGATCATCGCCCAGGTGTCAACTTGATCGTCGGCCATTCTTCCTCCTTCTAGCATCAGGCTTAGTTCGGGTCCCGTAGGGAGCCCCGGTCGGCCTATCGGCCCATCTTCCATCCTCTACTGCAAAACACTGATCATCGCCCTGGTGTCAACTTGATCGTCGACCATCCTCCTCCGTCAGTATTACTGGTCCTGTTTCTTGTGGTCACCATAAAGGTATAAGGTCTATAGATGACTGCTCGGCCTATCGGCCTATCGGCCCATCACTGCTCGGTCCCACGGTGGGCGCCAAAATGTTTCGGGTGTAGGGATCAAGCACCTACAATCAACACTTTAATTACCTTTTTTCTCCTCTTGTCTGACGTCCTCCTTAACGAGCTTATACAGTTTTTTCTCTTGCCGCTCGGTCGTCTAGTCAAGCTCTTCTCGGATCCGCCCATAGTTAACATCTAGGTCCTGCATTTCCCTCCGTAGCTCGGCTCTCCTCCCGTTCGGCTGGTCGGGCGATCGGGGTACTTGTCTAAAAGGCTCCGATGCTTAAGTCAATTTAAGACCGATCGGTAGGTAGCAGTAAATGCTGTAATAAAATGCGAGTTGAAGGTGTTTACCAACCTACCTTGGGCTTCTATTTATAGTTTTTGGTTTGGGCATGTGATTAGGGTTTCTTAATCATGGCCCAATTGCATTTAAAACCTGATTATTGATCCAGATTTTGGTGTGGCCGCCCGACCGATGGGTCTTGCGTCCTGTCGATTGTCTTCATAAATGAGGGTCCACCTGACCGATGGTCCTTGGTCCGCCTGACCGATGGTCCGGCGGTAGGCCATACTGTACACTTCACATTCAAAACATTTAATTACTTAACCTTCTTGAAAATATTTCTAGAGATATAACCCAATGAAAAAACTTATTAAACAAGAACATCAAACTTGGGCGTAAAAAGAATCATTGGAAAGAAATTACCTGATATGACTAATATTTAATATATATATATATATATATATATATATATATATATATATATATATATATATATATATATATATAATGCAACAAAGTTTCCAAAAGTTGTTTAGGATGAAAATTTCACAAATGATTTAGAAATAGATTATTTGTGTTTAGACGTGGTAATTTAGAAGGATAATTTATTTATTTTAAGAATCTAAAATTTTTTAAACTAAAATGACTTGTTTGGATAAAGTAATTAGAAAGAAATTTAAATTTAATAAATTTTAGAAGGTATTTTAAATTAATAAAGTCGAAGAATTTCAAATACCCTCAAAAGTATAAGAATTTAAATTTTCACTCATTTTTACATCACTCACAAAGGTCGAGTCAGGTTATCTCAGGTTGAAGGCTCAATCGAATCAACCTTGGTTGAACGTTCAATTGGTCAAAAGGCCCATGACATCTAATTCCTAGTTTCTAGTTCTTACAGTTGCATATCACACTAAATGAACTTGGTGATGTCATGCTGAATAACATTGAATGGCTAATGTTGTTAGTGTTTGCTATTTTCGATCAATATTGTTGTTTATATTTTTCATTGTTTTGTTGTATTGCTATTCTGATTTTAAAAGTAGGAAAACTATCAAATTAGTAAACTATAAATTTTTTTGGTTAGGACCAACAAAAGGGAGCCTCGAGAGAGGAGAATTCTAAGAATTGTCATTGTTTATGAAAAGAAAAGAAGTTGAAGTTAATAGTTCAAAATCTAAGGAAGGATTATGGATTGAAAGCGTCGAATCAATGACAAGACAACAACATGTTTCTAAGAAGACAAAAAAAAACAACTATGTAAGTCAATATTAATTTATGAATTTCTTAGAAAAAGGTGAAAACAATGAAAATGAAGAAGAAAATGTACAAAATTGAATTGAGGTTGAAGAACAATATGGAGAAGAAAATGCATTGGGTGGAAACACCGAAGATGAAGAAGAAATTGTACAAAATCTTGGAGTTGAAGATAAAGTGAATGAGCTAGAAGGTAAATATTTTATTATTATAAATTTATGTTTTTTTTTCATATTTATGTTCATTATTTTGGGAGTTCAATGTCAAAACATGGACAAATAAGAAAAGAACACAAGGATCAACTTGGTGCTTATGGAGAACCTATGGAAGAATGTCTAGAAGTCATCTTGGATAGTGATGGAGAACATATTGGCCCTACTAACAAAATTGTAATTGACTTTAGTTATTTCCCTAAGCATAATAGTAAGGAATTCAAATTTTTGTCCATTAGTTTACACCAATTTTAAAGCTTTGCTCTAAGAAAAAGATAACAAGGCTAATATATGAGATTATGTTTAGGTATGAAAAATAAACTTATATTATTTGTTGATCATATGTATGAAAATGCATTCATTTTAGTGTTCCTTTTATTAGGAAAAGTTCATTATATGTGATAAAGGAGAGAAAATTGTTTTTAAAAATAAATGATGCATGGAGACGTTACAAGATGATTATCAAGAGACAACACTTTTCAAAGTACTCCACATTCAAGGATTGCCTAAAACATCGTCTTTCAACCATTTGTAAAGATCATTTTAAGAAATTGGTAAAATATTGGAACACTAGTACTATCCAAGTATTTCATTTCTTATTACTTTAAAGTTAGGTTTTACTATCTACTTTGATTATTATTGTTATTCTTTTATCATAATGTAGAGCATTAGTGTAAAAAACATTACAAATAGAGCTAAGCAAAAGTATAATCATCGTATGAGATCAACCAATTTTGCTAGAATTCATGTTGAATTGGTAATATATTTCTAACTTTGTCTTCATATGTTATATCTATGAAAAAACATCCTAGTTAACTTTTTCCCTAGTTTTTCAATATTTTACCATTGTAGCCTACCAAGAAAGATGAAGGATAAAATGTTACATGAGCTGAAATGCTTATTACAACTCGTCAACGTTGAGAAGGTCGGAAAGGAAAAGTAATAGATGAAAAAACACATAATGTTATTGTAAGTTTATATTATTTATAAGTAAATATAAATCTACCTTTTTAATCATTTACATTGGTTTTATTTTATTAGATTAAGCTTCAAGGTTCCATTCATGAGTAAAGTGAATCTGCAAAATGAGCATTTGAATCACTATTTGGAAAAGAAAAGCCTTGGAGAGTATGTTGTTATGGAAAGACTATGTGATGTGAATCCAGAGGGGTGGATTCATTTTATGGATCTATCTAGGTTGAAATTCTAATAAGCAAGAAATTTGAGAAATTGATAGACGTCACACAAATGGAGAAAATGACCTTTGATAAGATTCAAGAGTTCTTGAATCACTCAAGAACATAGGAGAATCGCTCTCACTAAAATAAAAGAGGTAAACTCTAATAGTTTTGAATAAAACTCAACTTGTCTTCGTTAATAAAATGGTAACCACTGGAATTACAAAAAGACACATAAATTGCAATTACAACCCACTTAAAGCTATTAATGATCCCACAACTTAATGGTTGATTGTAACTGAAATTGTGGCAACCAAGAAGCATTTAGTTATGCATCCTCTTGGTCTCCCAAGGCTGATGAATAAGTTATAATTAGGTCATTATTACAACTTGAAATAAAACTAAATTAGAGCCCATTAATTGATTAAACCAAAACATAATTTGGTTAGCCAATTTTACAAAGAATTGGGCCATTATTTAAACAAACTAATAACTTTAAAAAATATTGTCGTAAAGTTGTCCATTAGTCCTTCTCCATTTGGGCCATGATGCAACTCATATCACTATGACAACATCAACATTTAAGAAAAATGAAGAAATTGTTGCTACCAAGAAAGAATATGAAAATGAAATGAGTGGCATGCATGACAAAGAAAATTGAAGATCTATAGGCAATGAAAATTGAAGATCTAAAAGGTGTAGTAAAGCAACACAATCTAGATATAGATGAGGAGGACCTAAGTAATGTGATAAAACATGTTTTAGGTAAAGAAAGTAGTTCCATATTCTTTTGAAACAACCCATGTTTTAGGTAAAGAAAGTAGTTCCACATTGTCTATAGTGGACTTTGAAATATATGTAGCTAAAAAGTGGTGTCTGTTATTTATTTAAAAGCTATTCAATGTTAGGAGAATATGAGTTATTCAGATATTGTGATTTTTAGTTGTTTTAGGAACCTAACATTGGGGCATCTTTTATTGTGCTTATATATAACATGTTGAAAAAAATTGACACTATTTTTATATTGTTTGCAGCTTCAAGAGCATGAAGACGATGAATATGATGAAGACAATCTTTTTTAGATTAATGAAGTTACAATTATGTAGTAAAGAAATAATTCTTTATGTGTTGTTTTTGGACTTTGTAGTTTTAACTTTGATAAGTTTATCATTAGTAATGACTTCAAAACAACTATTTTAGTCATGTACTTTGAATTCTTATAACCTTGAAATATATGTTTCAATTTATATATATATATATATATATATATATATATATATATATATATATATATATATATATATATATATATATATATATATATATTATTAAACATAAAATAACAATTTAATAAATGTGGTCTAAACCTAAAAACAACACATATATAAGTGTGGTCTAAAACAGGTTGTAAACCGTGATCATTCCTAAGATTTTAATTCACAATTTTAAAAATATAGTCATAAAAAAGCGTAGCTTATTACCTACAGGCTACACAAACCTAGTTGTTCTAAAAAAGCAAACATAACACAACAATTACTATGCAACCAGTATACATGATTAGGGTGTTAAAATCTAATCCATCCACTTAAGAAAAAGGAAAATCAAATAAAAAAATCATGAAAAAAGGAATTTTATCAGGTTATATTTTTTTTTTCTTCTGAAATTCCGCGGCTTGATTTAGTTGACTACCTGAACTATAACGAACATCATACTAAATATATCATTGTATTTGGGGTGATAAGGTAGTCTAGTGGTTAGAGGGAAGATAATGGAGGGGAAGGTAGTGAGTTTGATTCCTCCTACTAATAATATGAAGAAATAAGGTGGGTTTGAAGGAGTTTAGAAAAGAGGGTGGGAGAGTTGAACACTCTCCCACTAACAATTGCAGATAAAAAAAAATTCATTGTACTTATTATTAGTTATATATATATATATATATATATATATATATATATATATATATATATATATATATATATATTGTCTCTAAATTATGTTTATTTTTTTAAATATAGTTGAATTTATGATTGAATTTGATTATGCTTTAATTTTAATTTATATAGGAGAGAGATTTCTACACTTGTTCATTGGAATAATTTACTACAATGATTGTTCAAATGGCGCATATAGATATACGTGGATTGTATACATAACTAATATTATATACATAGAATATACTCTTTACGTCAAATGTTTGAAAAATGACTTGCTTAGTACAATTTCGCCATTATTTTTTACTATGTGAACTATTTTTAAAATGATATTGTTTGCGTGGTGTTTTTGTGTTAATGGTTGCATAAAACCCATGTCAACTCTATTTGAACATGTTAAACAAATAAATATACTAGTTTTATCATCAACCCGTATTAAGCTTACAGCGAATTATCTTAACTACACAAGTTAAGTACTTACAATTTAATAATATCCAGAAGGAAAAGATAAAGATAAAAAGTCCGAAAGAATTATTAGTTTTATTTAGTGAGTAAGCTTTTGATCTTAGCCACGTGGCGTTGCGTATAGTCGTGATCATCTTAAAAGTCAAACTTGTTAGGTTCATTCGTCAGCAGCATGGGACTTGTACTATAATTTTGAAAATTCTTCATCCTGAGGTAGGAATTTGTTTCTGTCCAACCACGGACAAAGGAAAAAATATAACAATTTGTTTGGAAGGAAGAAGTATCTAAGTGGAAAAGGAATTAAAAATATTGGGGAAAGAAAAATTATTTAAAAAATAATAGCAAAAATAGAACTAAAGTTTATTTGATTGTGAAGAATGAAAGAGAAATAAAATTAACAAAGTAGTCTTGAAACTTGTTACTGTAATCAATAACGCTTCTTCATAATTTATTAATAACCATTAAATTAGTTAATTATGGAAAACATAACGAATTCAAGGTAAACTCTTTGATATCTTGTAGTCAATTGATTTTGTATACATAGATCAAAGCTAAATAGGTAATAATTATATTTTGTAATGAATTCCTGGAAATATACTAACTCAGACTTGTGTATATACTAGTCCAGATTCTTTACTGGTTTTTTTTTTTTCTTATATTGTCTTCTACTGAGTATTAAAAAGACATTATATTAGTATATTTTAAAACGTCAAAATGAACAATAATCATTCTATTATGAAGGCACAGTAAAAAAATAATATAAAAATAAGGTCAGCCATCCAAATCCGTGTATAAACTATTCATATGTACGGTCCTGAATTTTATTTACAAAATTAAAATAAAAATGATCTGATTTAACTCCTAATGTAGAGTATTAAATATATTTTTAGGAAGAAATTTATATTAAATGTTGCATGCAAAACATTTATTAAATATTAAAACTTGAAGAAGGAAGAATCAATTCAAGATTACTCATCAAATATGAATATAAAGGATTTGCAACACTTAGTTTTTCTAAAGAATGGTTGACGACATATAATAATCTTTTAGTAAGAACAAGTTTGTGTTTTAGCACGTGCAATTCGTTTGATATAACACTTTAGTGTTTATTTAATAATTTAAAAAATTGAATTTAATATTGTATTGATTTAAGGGTGAAATCTTCTTTCAGTTAGCATTTTAGTAATCCTTTGATTAACCTTTTTTATAAACTTGTTTTGGTCACAAGTGGTAGTTATTTAAAATAATTCCCAATATTTTAAACAGGAGTGGTTATTGTTTGAAATAATTATCGGTTGTTAGTAAGAAATGATTGAGATCGAAAAAAAATATATCTTAATTTGTATGTATATTATAAGTTTGTTCAGTAAAACTTGATTAATTAAGTTGGTATAAAACTAGACTTAGTCTGGTTTATAAACAAATCCATATAAAAAAAAAACGTAAATCTTTTCCATGCTTAACTCTTTCAAATTGTATATTATTGACTAGTTGCCTAACATGTCAAAGAAAGAAAGAAAGATATTCATTTTATATCCTTTTTATATCTAATGTTGTTCTCGTTAATTTTTTCTTTTTGATCTGTAGTTAATTTAGGGTATTTGTTCTCCTTAAATATTGCGAAATATTTTAATATAAAATTTAACTCTCTTTTTTTTTTTGTGCATTTGATATCACATTTGTAATTAATTTTTTCATATTTAATTTTGTATAATAGATTATATTTACAATATAATTAATTTAGACGCTCAAAAAAGTTATGTAAGATCCTTAGGACATCAACCAACGTTAATGAATAATGAAATTTTCATTTTCTATCCGCTTGGCTTTGGAAATAAAACTAGGAACTGGGGGTTCTATTTTTTTTAATAGATTTTCATCCTAATAAGTCCAATATTTTTCTAGTCACTTCTCTTTCATTTTTTAAGGCATTTCATGCGTTTGAAATATACATAAATGAAGACGATGAATGTAGCTTAAGAAATACAAAAGAAATTTTTAGCTATAAAAAATAAAAAAATAAAATTGTATAATAGTTAGTTATTTGAAAATTTAAAATGAAAATTGTGTAAATTATTGGAGTGAAATAGCAATTACAATACTCCTATATATTTCAAATTCTACAGATATTTTAAAACAGATAACATAGTTAAATTCATTATCTTCATTAACATAAATAACACTTCTAATTAAAATACAGTTGTTGATTATTTTGTAGAGACTAGTAGTATGTTTGAATTAACTCACAATTAATATACATAATAATTTGAATTTGTTTAACGATGTTATTTATATAAAATATTCATCCATTTTATTAATGAATAATTTTTATCATGAAATCTAATCAATCACCCCGTTACATTTTCCTTTTTAATTACGAGTTTTAATTCACAATACACAAACTGAAAACATTACTTAAAGAGATGGCTCAAATATGAACCGGAAGCACAACTCGTTAGTTCATTATTTCAGTATTGGAATCCATTCAAAAACAACAATCTACCTTCATACTTTATATTATAGGTATCAATGCGTAGTTTACACTTTATCAAACTCATAATCTTAGCTTAAGGACACAACAATAGATTAAAATATTTTGGTCATAAATCTAAGACCTTAATGCTGATTGGACAAATATATGAGATTAAAAGAAACAAAATAAATTTTTTCATATACTTAATAATAATTTTATAAAATCTAGAATGCGTCAACCCGTGAACAGTTAGGTTCGTCAATGGTCACAATCAATAAGCATGTTCTTAAGGCTATTTATATAGATCTTTATTTAACAATAAGTTTAAATAGTTTTAAGCCTATTTTTCATTTCATAGTTACATTTTATTTTTGTCAACCACTTTTTAATTTGATCTAGAAACAAAAACAAACTTGAACGTGTTATTTTCCCGAAAAAAGGCGCTAATAAGAAACATAAAAAGTTGTCAAAGCCAAAATGTCATTGTTTACATCACATTGAATGAGATGTTTGACCATCAATTTTTTTTCCTCGCTGAACACTCCACATTTTATAAATATAATTGTGTTCCTTCTATTTTATTAAATCCATGATTTTTTTTTTTCTATTATAATACATATAAAGACATGTTCATATTTATTTCTTTTATTTTTTACATTTTAATCGATTAACTCATTTTTCTTACTATGTTCAATTAAAAAGCATTAACAATTAATGACTAAGTAAAAATTAGAAGTAAACTTTATTTTCTAAATAAGAGGAATAATAATGATTGAAAATTTTACACTATGACCATTCATTCACTTTAGCAATAATTTGTTAAAGCAATAATCTTCTTTCATTTTACTCATTATTCTACACTCCCTAAGAAAAAACAATATCGAATTGAAACCTACTTCACACTATTTCAAAAAATGGCCCATGTTTTCTCACTCCCAAACTCTTATAAATTCTCCCTCCCACACTTCCTTTTTCTTCATTCCAACTTGCTACACAACACATCACTAACTTTTCTCTCACCAGCAAACATGGCTTCCAAATTTCTCATCTTCTCCCTCCTTGTCTCTTTTCAAGTTCTCACTTCCACTCTAGCAGATGAAACTGGTTTCGTGGGTACCGTAAACCCTAAGGAATTAGGTTTACATAAAACCCGTAAGTTTAGCCATTTCAAGTTCTTCTTCCACGAGAGGTTTACCGGCAGCAACGCCACCTCAGTGACCATTGTTCCCCCACTCACCAACTACAGCACCACCTCTTTCGGCCTGGTGGGTATCACAGACAACGCGCTCACCGTGGGATCCGACCCAAACACCAAGGTGGTCGGAAGAATCGAGGGGCTGTACGCCGGAACATCGCAAACGGAGTTCAACTTGTTGCTGGTTGTGAACTTTGTGCTCACCGAAGGGAAGTACAATGGCAGCAGCATCGCTGTGTTGGGGAGGAACCGAATCTCCCTTAAGGTGAGGGAGCTACCTGTGATCGGAGGAAGTGGGGTTTTCAAATTTGCAAGAGGTTATGCAGAAACCAGCACTCTTTACCTTGATGCAAATAGGTCTACAATTGAGTACAACATCTATGTTTCACATTACTGAGGAATTCGTAGGAAATGTGCTTATATGGTTTTGTAGCTGCCAAATTTCTGTTTATGTTCCGTTACTAGATACGATGATTAGAGTGTTTTGATGTTGTTGTGAGAGAATACAATAATTCGATACAAGTTGAAGGAAAAGATGAGATTGTATTTACATTCATCAATAAGAATTTACTTGAATACGTGGTGATTGGTACGTACACAACTATTTTAACATAAGTAGTTGATATGAAGTGCGATATGAATAATTTGTGTTGAGTGTTTATTTATTAATTGTCTTCCAAAAATTCGAGTGAAATTATATTTTTAGTTGTTAATTTTGACAACTTGGTCAAAGGACTGAAATGTTTAGAGATTTATTTGATTTTCTTAATATTAAAAAACTAATATGAAAATAAAATAAATTTTTAAGGACCAATAATTACTTCTTTTTAATTTATTGTTGTGTTCGTAAATAGATACTCTTAGAAAATATTAATAATTAATGCATAAAATGAGAACGTAGAATGGTCAAATGTGAGGTGCGTGAATTATCTGACAAGTCTCTCTTCTATCGTCAAAAAAGACAGAGTTCTAAAATTTAAACACCTGACAGTGCAACCAACAACCAAATTCATCTTCAACACGGATGATTCTACGTCCTTTTCTTTGTCCAAATTTCGTTCAATCTTTTAAAAACTTTGTTTTCGGTCTTCCGAAAGGTTGCTCCTATTAAAGTTTTGAAGTGATAGTATACTGTGAGAAAAATAATTGGTGATAATGACATGGTTTTGTATTTGAAGATATACCTTGTTTTGTTGATATTTGTTTAATATTCAGTATGTTTTTGGACAAAGATTTTAAATGAAGAATATTAGTTATATTCTACAAGTGTGGGAACCAAATGACCATTCTAACATGACCATGTGGCTAGAAGTGATCAAGTGGACTAAGTTTAAATTGATATTTTTACTCTTTCTACTTTATATGTCTCGCTTCGTCAATCTAGAATATTAAAAATTAAATTAAACAACACTAAGAAATAAGTTCGGTTATAAATTAATATAATTTTTATCTTTTATATTTTTGTCTTTGAATTTGATCCTAGCTAAAGGTATAATTTGAATTATTTGTGTCTCAATAGTGTCAGGGACATCTTTTTCGCATTTCAAAGTTAAAGTTTTCCTCTCAAATAGGGAGATCTTTCTATCACTCTATTTTTACTAAACATCAAATTATGTGGATGAGCTAGATAATTTTAGGCCTAATCTTGTTTGTGTTTGCCAAACAAAATGCTCTTTTAATTGTGTTCATTTTATTATGTCTGCAATTCTTGATGCATCTGGAGTAACCCCATACACACTGTTTTCCAAAGCCGTAAACTCACGGTAATATTCTTGAATTGAACCCAATAGATTTAGTTTAAACAAAATAGAATGTAGACATTCATATGGAAAGGGTCAAATTCTATTTTCAATGCTCTAGTAAAAGCCACCCATAATTGAAACGAGTTGTTCTCGACAATCATTTGGAACTACGGTATCACATTCGCATCCATATACACAGCAGCAATAGTCAATCGTTATTTGTCAGAAGTATTATAATATGTAAAAGGCTACTCTGCCTTAAAAATCCATTATAGTGCATTAGATCTATTTAATCGGGGAAAATCAAGTTTGACATTACAAACCTGAAACGGGGATGTAGGAGAACCTGAAATCAGAGGACCAGAGGACGCCGAAGGAGCATAGTTTAAGTTCAAGGACTGAAATCCAGATTCCATATTTTCTAATCGGTTTAAATATTCCAACATCACGTATCTCCGTCATTTCGAGTATTCGCTTAACATCCGCCGATAAATTCTTGACATCATAAATCAATTCCTTCAAATGTGTGTTTTCTGTCATGGAAGCAGAATAAAAGCACCATTACAAATGTGTGTTTTCTGCCATGGAAGCAGAATAAAAGCACCAATGTAATGGGAGTAAAACAATGAAGACCGAATCTGCTCTCTGTGTATTATTTACATATAATGGATTTTTACAAGGAGAAGAAGTTACTATCAGCAATTATAGAAAAAATAGAAGAAGAAACGTCACAACATTCTCCACCCTTCCTATTATCATCATGCAGTGGCAGATCTTAGTTATGGTCTAGGGCCTTCGGCTCCCCCAAATATTTTCAAAATATTCATTATATATTTTTATTTTTGTTATATATATATATAATAAAATATTTTTACTTTTTCAATATATAATAATATGTAATATGTAAGGCCCATTAAAAATCTTTTAGCTTTTCTGCCCTAATTTAGTGGGCTGCCCTTGTAAGTGGGCCTAAGGCCGGCCCAACGTATAAAATCCTTAGGTCTGCCCTAATTCCACTCTCACTCTCACTCTCACAAAAACGCAGCAGCCGTCACCTTTCCCTTCCACGCTAGAGCTCTGCTAGGGTTTGGGGACCACCGTGAGCACGCCAGTTCGAACCCGTTTCCCCTTCTTACGTAAGTACTCCTTCCGTTAGTGTCTGTTTTCCCCACTGTTACTCTAGTAACTAATGTTTTCGCTGTTGGTCATGGTTTCCAGCTCTGGGAGTCACCTCTTGAGGACTGTGTTCCGCTGTTTAGGGTCAAGCTCGTGTCAAGTCTTTTGCTAGCTTATTCCCAGGTAAGGGAAGCTAGAACCCTCCTGTTGGCTTGGTCTGAGTTGCTGTTTTATGCGGTTGGTGATTTCTTTGTGGTTGCCTGTTAATATGGATGCATGATGCGATGGGATTATTGTTTGTGGTATGTATTCACATCTGTTGCAGGGAAAACAGTGGCGGGCTCTGATAAACTCGCCCAAGCGAGCTAGTCTCGCCTAAGCGAGATTAACAGAGGCTCGCCTAAGCCTTTTCTCCACGAATGGTCGCCCAGGCGACCTGCTGTGGCTTTTGAGCGAGCAGGCAACTCGCCCAGGCGAGAGGGATCTCGCTTAAGCGAGATCCCGCGTTGCCCACACACTTGTTCTTGTGCCCTCGCCTAGGCGGAGGGGGTGGCTCGCCTGAGCAAGACCCCTCAGCCCGAGCGAACTGCTGGGCGAGTCTGTGCTGTATTTGAATGTCTACCAGCCCCTGAATGATCTGTTTTGGTTGAGTATGATTGTATGATGATTGACCTGTATATAACGGAGCATGAAGTATATTTTTGGGTATGATTCATGAATTGTGAATGAATGGGTTGGTATGAGACTTAGCATGTGAAATGAATGTGAGGTTTGAAATTAAAGGAACATGGTATTGACATGAGATGAGACACTAGACCCATGGGATGGCGAGGATCAGAGGTATTGATTCAAAATGCGATGCGTATGAGGAATAAATTTCATGGATGGGTATGGAATTGTAAACATGCTTTTGATGTTCTCCTAATATTGTTTGATGAATGTTGGTCCGTGTCAGCGTGTAATTCCTCGGGGTCTCTAGGTGAGACCTCCGGGGCTACGCTTCAGTGGTCGGGACGTAATCCCATGGCCTCTGTTAGTGGGTGTCCATGGTGGTGCCCCATCTGTATAACTAGGTAAGGATTCAAGGTAAGGTTGCATTTTGACACTCTGAGGAGCCAGTTAGTCTCACCTAGAGCGGACTGACTCCTGTGGTGAGAGTAGCAGGAGGCCTGAAATCCAGTAAGGGCTAACCTTGTGGTGAGGGAGACTTGATTTATCGTAACACTTGAAACACTTAGCTCAGGATCGAGCAGCTCAGGGTCGAGCAGAGGTATCCACCACAAGTGCGAGCATCCGCTGAATCCGACCAAGTTATACGTATCCGGATGAGTCGAGTCGAGTCGTAGTGTATTGAATGAAGAGTCATGACATGCTTGATTGCTATATGGATATGAGATGATGATAATGTAATTGACTGTATGATAAGAATGTGTTGGCTCTAGCTTACCCTGTTTGTTGTATGGTTGCCTTGTATGTGGTTCTTCTTTCTTGCGATGATCATCGACTTGGTTGATGGGAGCAGATGGGCGAGATTCTCGTGGTCAGCAAGGGAATGGCGATTCAGCAGCTTAGCCATCTGGGCTGGAGTCCTTTTATTCATGTTTGCTTTAGGGCTACGGCCCCTGTATCACCTTATGATTTCTTACTCTACACTCTTTGTTAGATTGGTATCTGTTTTATGTCGGCATCGTGGTGTGCCAGGTTGTAGGGGTTGCATTAAGGACCCCAAGACTACGCTGCTATACTTTATCACGTGACGTTTTCTTTAATTTCGTTTAATAATTAAATGGGACGTTACATAATACTATATTTTTATTGTTTTAAAATATGAGTATTAAAAAATTATTTTTTAGAGATAAAACTCAAATAACTATTAAATTTAAAAATATGAAGAAATGTGAAAATATTTATAATGATTTTTTTACATACTTGCTCACTTGTTATTATTTAACAATTTTGTTACTAAGTTACTTACTAGTTTAAAAGTTTAACTCCATTGGTCGTTGATGCTCTTAATCATTTAAATTTGAAGAATTGATTGATCATATTTGAATTATGTTAATCTTTGACAAAAATAGAAAATACATTTTACTTAAGCTAACCTTTTTTTTTCTATAATAATTTATTAAAATAAGACTTCAAAATGAAACGGAAGATAATTTCATGTACATAATATGATTATTTACATTAAAAAATAAATAATTTTAAATTTGTTTTAATTTAATTATTAATGGATTCAAATAATTTGAGAGAAAAAGAACAATCTATGTATTATATATATGCAATTTTTTAGAGTTGTAATTATATTGAAATATATATATATATATATATATATATATATATATATATATATATT
>Ga0214543_1004850_pt1 | contig 25233 bp, 16 predicted proteins | sample CNSS2metaG_FD_160094 | JGI IMG/M metagenome (GOLD analysis project Ga0214543, IMG submission 160094) | Root nodule microbial communities from cowpea collected in UCLA plant growth center, Los Angeles, California, USA - CNSS2 | ecosystem: Host-associated > Plants > Roots > Nodule | place: USA... | reverse complement strand
TTTCAGTGTAAAAGAATTGAAGGTATGGTAAGCCTAGCCTTTTGTTTGCAAGTTTTTGTTTGACATAGGTAAGTTTAGCAAATGATATTAGAGATTAAGTCAAATGATATCATGTTTTTTAAATTTTGTCATGTTATCTCTCAGAATTTGTGTTATTCTTTCTTTCTTCCATTCTACGATAAATTAAAGTATTAAAGTAGACTTGGTACTTTAAATATTTGGAGCAAATAATTTTTTGTTAATCAAATTTTTCATTAGCTTTTTCATTGTGCAGCAAGTGTATACAAAAGCTTTAGTCCTTTGGAAGAGCAACATGCACAAGGAGAAACAATTTTGTATGATGATGATGAAAGAGAAATTCAAAGAATTACAATGCAATAAATTACAATTCAAACACCTGGTTGAATTGTCATAGCAGATACAAAGTTTGGGGTGCTCAAACTACACACTAGGAATATTGTCCAAAGCTTTATTAGCTTATAATATATTTTGTAACCTTCTCATCTTTATTACTATAATTAGTGATTGAAAATGACCGAAATCCATGAGTAAAACAATGTGAAAATAAAATGTGTATCCAACTTAAGATTTTTTTTCCAAACAATTACAGACCATTGGTTATGTATTAACTCAAGTATGTACAAATTGGAATGGATTTATACTATCAATAATTATATGATTTGTTTCTAAAATTGTTTTATTAATTGACCGATTAATTTCATTCATTGTTTTTAATGTTCTAATTATAAATGGATTTTGTTTTATTCCATCATTTTGAAATCGATTAAACTTATACATTTGTAATTAATAATTATATGATTAGTTTATAAAGATTTATTATCAATTATAATTAATTGTAATTATAATTAATAATTATAAAGTTAAATGTCTCATAAAATTCCAGGATCCATACTAAATATATCAAGAACTAATTTTGATAATTGTTATAGATGAAGACATGTCTTTAGAAACACCAATTCCAATACGGTCTCTAGCTCGAAATCCATTTGGAGAGAAAAATTGTTTCCACTGATAATTGAGATAGAATTGTCTCGCATATCTTCCTCTCCATCTAATAGTGCAGGTCAACATCATTCATTCCTTGCTGACCAAAATGTAATTCTTACAACCTTTAAGGAAAATTTTTGATGCAAAGTTTGCATTGAGGTACTGACAACAATAAAATTTAACTTAATTAATAGAAATAATAAGGGTATGAAAGATATTAATAACAAATAAAATCAAGGAATATTATTTGATAGCATAACTGGATAAAAAAATTCCATAGATCATGTTTACGCCTGAGCATAAAAATATCCGTGAAACATTTTACTATTAACTTTTTGTGTTTATTTATTCTGCGCAAGATTATATTACATAATATATTTATATTTTACTTTAACAATGATCTGTGCATGCATATTTCATTTTAATATAATATATAACTAAAAAATTTAATTTTAAGTTTTATCTTATAACAATTTTATTTTACTATTCAACACCGATCTTAATACAATATATCTAGGTTTTACATAACAATGAACATATATATTTTATTTTAATTTAATATATAATTATAAAATTTAACTATAAATTTTAATAATATAATAACATTATTTTATTACACTTTATTAATTAATTATATATCATATATAAATATTAACTTTTTTTAATCTGATAATTGTTATTATTTGTATTAATTAATTTAACTAAAAAAACTTATAATTAATGATTTACGTATCCAATATTATGTGATTCTTTATTTAAATTATATTTATAATTGTACATAACTAAATTATTTAATTAAAATTATTATTATTATTATTATTATTAGTATTATTAGTATTATTTATATATACATTTGTTTCTATTTAAAAAATTTACATCAATTTCATGTTTTATTTATTTTTGTTATTACATAATATATCTACATTTACAAATTTTAACATCAATCTTATGTTGTATTTATTTGATACTGGACCATATTACACAGTATACCTACATTTTACTTTAACAATAACCCTAACATATGCATTTCATTTTAATGTAATATACATGTATTTGTATATGCATGTGTTCCTGTTTCTATCTAAAAATGTTAACATCAATTTTATATTATATTTATTTAGTACGAGACAATATTATATAATAAGCCTACATCTTACTTTAGCAACAACATGTGCATACGTATTTCATTTTAATCTAATATACATGTGTTTATATCTACATGTGTTTCTATTTAAATTTTTTAACATCAATTTCATGTTGTATTTATTTTATACGGGACCATACTATACAATATGCTTACATTTTTACTTTAACAATGACGCGTGGATACACATTTTATTTTAATATAATATACATGTATTTATATCAACATGTGGTTTTATTTAAAAATTTTAACATCAATTTCATGTTGTATTATTTTATACAGGACAATATTACACAATATGTCTACATTTTACTTTAGCAACGACGTCATGTGGATACACATATTATTTTAATCTAATATACATGTGTTTATATATACATGTATTTCTTTTTAAAAAATTTAACATATCAATTTCATGTTATGTATATTTTGTACGAGACCATATTACACAATATGTCTACATTTTACTTTAGCAACAATATGTGCATATGCATTTCATTTTAATGTAATGTACATGTGTTTGTATGTACATGTGTTTGTATGTACATGTGTTTCTATTTAAAAATGTAACATCAATCTCATGTTATATTTATTTTGTGCGGGACTATATTACATAATATGACTACATCCTACCTTTAGCAACGACCCATGCATACTCATCTCATTTTAATATAATATACATGTGTTTATATCTATATGTGTTTTTACTTAAAAATTTTAACAACAATTTCACGTTGTGTTATTTTATACGGGACAATATTACACAGTAGGTCTACATTTTACTCTAACAACGACCCGTGGATACATATTTTATTTTAATATAATATACATGTTTATATCATTTTGTGTTTCTATTTAATAATTTTAGTATCAATTTTATGTTATATATATTTTGTACGAGGTCATATTACACCATATGTCTACATTTGACTTTAATAATGACTCATACATACGCATTTCAATTTAATATAACATTCAAGTGTTTAGATGTACATGTGTTTCTACTTAAACACATGTACATATAAACATGAAACACAAGTGTTTAAATTACATATAAATTAAATACAACATGGATATCAATTTCATGTTGTATTTAATTTATAGGGGACCATATTCCATTATATGCCTACATTTTACTTTAATGATTATTCATGAATATGCATTTTATTTTAGTATAATATAATATACATGTTTTTATTTATATCTACATGTGTTTATATTTAAAAATTTTAACATCAATTTCATGTTGTATATATACGGGATCATATAACATCATACGTCTACAATTTACTTTAATAACAATCCATGCATATGTATTTCATTTTAATATAGCATGTTTATATGTACATGTGTTTCTATTCAAAATATTTATACATATGCATTTCAATATAATTTAATAATAATAATAATAATATTATTATTATTATTAATACTATTATTATAAATTGTTATAATTAATTAAATCGATAATATATTTAAATAATAAAATTAATTATTATATGCAATTAAATTAATAATAATAATAATTCAAATAATTGATTTATATAATTACAACAAAATTTCGGTTTTAAAAATTACAAAACATAAAAACTAAAAAAACACGAACCGTGCGTATGTACGAGTCTCCTACTAGTCGAAAGGAAAACAATAATTAGTTAGTTAATATTTTTTTTAAAATTAATATTGTTCTCTAAAGTTACACGTAAAAGTTAACCAAGCACAATGGTAAAAAAAAAGGTTTTAACATTTTTTTTAATACACGATAAGTTTGCTTTTTAAAGAGTGTTTAAAATATTAATGTATTGCATTAACTGTTTTTTAAACTTATAAAAAGTACTGATTATTATAAGAGAGAATTTTATTAAAAATGCAAAACAAGTTCTAAATTGATTCTTTAAATAAAAAGAATTAATTCAAACTTTTACACAAATCTTTTAATTATTTTTAATTAATAATATTAATTGTTAGTATTTGTTAGCGAAAAATTGAACACTTTTGTAATATTAGAAACTCTGATAAACGATAAAGTGCATTTACATACGTTGCCACAAGATTTTAGTAATTTTACACTAGTCTAACGATTTTCGTGGGATGATTTTATTTTAAAATTAATCAGTATCGAAACTTAGAACTTTAATATTTCCTCCTTGGTTGATTTAAGTGAAATTCTTTTTGAAAGTTTAATTTATGAAACTACTGATTAATTGTTCACGAAGAAAAATCGGCCTAGTTGTGCGATCTTTTAAAGGTGTTCTATTTTTGTTTCTTTTTCTTGCAGAAATTTGGTTACCATAAGCATACATTTACAGGTTAGATTCATTAAAAAAATTGGTTAAATATATTTTTATCTCTTAATTTTGAGTAAAAATTAGAATTAATCAATTTTTTAAATTTGGTCCAATTTAATCCTCAACTCTAGATAGACGTGAATTTAATTATTTTAATCAAATTTTATTAAGTTTATTTGACATTTCAAATACATTTTATAATATCATTAACATAATATTAAAGCAGAAAGTGTCAAACGATATAAAGAAGTCAAATGTTATTACTCAATGTGTCAAACAATATAAATTATAAGACTCACTGAATGCAATAACAATTTTAAACAAACTATTTTAAGTATATAATTAACCAATTTTTAAAAACAAAAATATATATTAACAACAAATGAGAAAAATAAATATTTCAAATAATTAAATACAATATCAAATAAAATTTTTGAAGTCAATAGCCATGAGAGGAACTTAGGAACATTCTGAGACCATGCTCTTTTGGAGGTGTTTCCTGTTTAGAGACGATAACGAATGATGAATTGGGAGAATTTTTACGTTCTTTTATGTGAATTTGAAAGTGAAGGAGGGCGTTGATTTGTGGGATTGCTCTCTGTACCCTATCTTGTTAGCAAGGTGAGATTGAAGAGTGATTGGAAACATTTTATGATTATGTCCTTGTTATTTTATTCAAAATAAAACAACCCATCAATGCTTTTCGGGTCTATAAGTGAGCTTCACGATGAGGCGAAAATTTCACGAAAATGGATCTGTACAAGGATCCCTTTTGGAATCGCATCTGTTTTTTTGTTTATTGAATGGAATCGGATCTGTTTTTGACAAAAGCAAATAGAACCTATTCCCTTTTATTTAGATCCTATTCCAACTTCTTAACCACACATGGTTCGTTTTGTTTTTCTAAATTAAAATATTGAAATTTTTAAATTAAAAATATTATTATATTAATTTTTTTTCAATTAATAAATATTGTTAATATTTTTATTTATGATAAAATATATCAAAAATTAATTACAACTTATCTAAATATCATTTTATATTATTTTTTAACATTAAGGACAATTAAGTAATTTTACATTTTCATATATTAAATTTCTTTTATCAATTATATCACTCAGATTTTTCACAAACTTTCATAAAAGTTACTCTCAAATCTACTCCACTATCACCTCCAAATTCATAAAAAAGAACAACATGCACATCACCTTCTAATCAACCAAAATCAATCATCTCTCTCCCTCGAATCATCACCCACGTACGAACACACCTTTAATATAGACTCAAAAGCTGGAGACGGCGACAATGGGTAAGAATGCACCATTGGGGCCGCTAAATGTGTTTTGGAAGCTAAAAATATGCTTCACAGTGACAATGGCGATACCAAAAATGGTTGAGTGTGACAATGCAAAACTTGGACTCCAATGGCAGCACCAAATGCGTCACTACGTTAGAGGTATGAAGGAACAGCAGCGAAACAAAAAAAGAAAAAGAGGAAAGAGAGAAACGAACCTTAACGAGTCACTTTGTGGAGGAAAAATTGGAGGAAAACACGAGTTTCGGTGTATGAAGAAGAAACTAGACGAAGTATGAGTTTTGTTTAGGAGAGATAATGAATATGGAAAGGGTTACATGAAAAAGAATTATCAGTTCACTTATTTTGCTTTCTTTTTCCTTAGGCACTTTTTGCTTTTTCTTTTCTTCATTCTCTTTCTAAAAAAAAATCGCATCGATAGTCATATTACCTTATTGCAGAATTAATTTTATGAAAATTAGACAATCTGTATGGACATTTTTTTTTTTTTGGATTGCAACGTGGTTATGGGTCAAAAGGTTTTTGAATTAAAGGATATAAAGCCCAAATAAATGTTTGTGGTTATTACTTTTTAAGATAAGGGTTACATTTAAGTATTGCATAAGTTATTTATCTTTTTATTTGTTCACATTTTTATTTTTAATTTTATCTTTTAATAAATAAATTTTTAAATTAAAATAATTGTTTTATCAACTGTTTCTTAGATTGAACTATTTTATTCATTTAACTTTTTTTAATTAATCAGTTTTAAGTATTTTTAACAAAAAAAACTCTACATACAAAATAAATAAATAAATAAATATTTCTAATAAAATTTAAAAATTTATTTATATTTACTTCTAAAATTTAAAAAGGTAAACCGCGTATGTGTTTTCACCTGATATAATAAATAGTATTCTACACATTCATTATGCAGACTCATTTATTTTTAACTTTACATCTTCTTAACATCAAAGAATATTTAGGAGTTGAATAATCTCTAACACAAATGGACACACTTGCACAATGCAGAATCATTTTCCATTTAAATTCCACAGAATCTTCATGTCTCACATTAATATCCACCACAAGAAAAAACAAAAATCCTTATTCTTTCTCCTTATGTAACCACTGCAGAATTATCTCCACCCTCTTCATCTCCCCACACACCAGCTGTTACGAACTCTCTCCCACTATTTAAATCCCACACAAGTTTTCACCAAAACCACCCAAGTAAAAAACCCACGTTGTTTTCTGCTAAAACTAATGGCTTTCTGTCGCATACCCTTTGTTCTGTCGGTTCTTGTGATTACTGCAATGGTCTTACATGCATCTGTTGCTGATTCTAGGGCACTCTCGGACCCATCTACCCCTCTAAGCCTTGCTCTTAGGTTGAAGGTGGAGGGTGAACCCTCTAACTGTTGGGAATCACTGTGGCGAATGCAAGCATGCAGTGGAGAAATCATAACGTTTTTTCTGAATGGTGAGACCTACCTAGGGCGAAGTTGCTGTGAAGCTATTAGGGTTATTGGACATGATTGCTGGCCTAACGTTGTTGGTTCTCTAGGGTTTACCTCTGAAGAAACTGATGTGTTGGAGGGATATTGTGATGAGGTTGTTCATTCACCACCACCACCACCTTTATCAGTAGATCCTTGAAGGGGTTTGAAAGTATGTGCCAAATCTAAGTGAATAACAATGTCATTAGACATTGATGAATCAATAATAAAAATCTATGTTTGTTTCTTTTCTCATAGATTTCTATACATGTCCTTGCCCTCGTTCAGAAACTCAGTATTATTTAAAATCTGCTGATATATGATCTGCATGAGCATATAATATTGTGTTTCTTTGCAGAAACATTTCTGTTTTTAGTATACTTTAGTTTGACTTATTTCTTGTTTAATCGATAAAATATGAAAGGATAAAAATTTTGTGACACGCTTTTACAGTTATTTAACACATAATTTTTAATTTATTTAGTATAAAAATTATGTTAAATGAGTTTTGGTCTTATGTGCTAAGTGTTCGATCTAATACGTCGTATAGTATGTCACGAGTTTAATAGTCTAAATATAGTTTAAAATATTATAATAATTTGTAATATCAAAATCTAGTGTTTTGAAATATTTTTATAAATATTTGTAATAAAAAGAAAAGTATAGTGTAAAAAACCTATAGGATTAAAAGAAAAGAGTAACTATTATACTGGGAATTTAGTGTTAAAAGCAAAAACCTTTTATGTATAAACCTATTTGAATTTTGCAACCTAATTCACATAATTAAGGAAAATTGTGTTGGATTTGATTATTTGTGAAATTCAGAGTGTGGCGTGGAATTATTCCTTTTAAGATCATATCTGGTGGCTTTTTAATAATTTTAGTAATACGTATTACTTAAATTACTAATTTTTGAAATTATATTTTCCCAGCATAGGCTAAGAAATAACATTTCTATTTTAAAAATGGACTCAGTAAAATAATTTAAATTAAATATTTTTCTCAAAAGTTAAATAAATTTATCCTTGAGAGCAAGAACTGAAAGAAATTTATCTTTAGAAATTAAATCTATGATTTAAAATTTAAAATTTACTTACATTAACAATTTTATTCTGATACGTGTAAATTACCTTTAATATCAAATTTCTATTTTTTGTTTTAATTATCAAGTAATTATCAATATTTTATGTTTCTTAATTAATTAATTATTTTAACAAATTTATAGTTGCCCATATTACATCTACTACCCCAACTTTGTATATAGTCACAGGAATCAACTTAAAAACTGAATTAATAATATAATTTTAGCCTGAACTAATTTTATTTGTGTATGTAAATATATTTTTTTGGCACACAATTTACTTTGAATGAAAAATAGCAACGAGATTAGGAACTCATTTTTGGATGAGAGCATTATACAGAAGAACATTCCAAGCATCAGGAACACCAGGAAGACACCAATGGCTGCAATCCAAGCCCCTATGCCCTCCATTACCATAAATAGAAGGATGTCCATCTTTTCTTAGCTGTGAAAGTGTAGTAAAGTCCAACAACTCCACTGCCTTTCTCATCGATCTTATCACTTTCTCTACGCTCAACTCTGCTGGAACTGCTCCTCCTGGATACTTGGATCCCAAAACTGGCCTACTTTCCCTCAAACATGTGTTTCCTGCATTTGCACCCCACTTTTGTGCACTGGAACAATTCACACTTCTGTTAACTCCAAATTTTGAAAAATTATAGAAGAGATTTGTAATGTTCCGAAAGATGAATTTAATGGCAGAAGTACTTACTCCTCGTGATCTGGAGAGACCCCTTGGAAGAAAACCCTTGTTTGTGCAGGGTTAACATTGGTGTCAACCCATTTGGCCCATGTTCTCATTGCTTTCTCATATGCAACCAATCGATCCATGTCTCTAACTGTTTGATTCCCGTCTTCAATGAAATCCCATCTGCAAAATTATGAGAAGAAATTTTGAATGTGATGAAGTGATGAAGATAGTGAAAGCAGCTTAATTATGTGGTTTTACATACGGTTGCTTTCTTCCTGTGTGAAGCCACCAATGCCAAGAGTCAAATATCAGTACATCTATTCCTTTCCACGTTTGGCCACCTTCAATTGAATCTAGTTTTAGAACTCGACCATTTTTTTCTCCGACAATGTCCACCAGAAATGCATTGCGTGAGAACATCAACTTCACATCATAGCTCTGCAAATTATGTCATACATTATTAACTTATGTGCTATTCACCCAGTGAATTCAATATGAAGTTAGATTGGCATAGAAACATGTTTCAAGTTTCAAATTACATTAACTTTTGTTAGATCAAGATCAACTCTATATCAGACACTGTTGTCGACATGTTTTTGTATAATATAATACTTACCAATATACCACACACATACGATTATGTTCTTCTCTTGTGTGTTCTTAAAACTTTTAAAAGAACAGTACTAAAAACCTAATAAAAAATATAAAATCATAACAATACATCGTTTAAGTTCTGAGAAAATAAAATGATTTGTTTATTGGTCATTGATGACTAATTGTTAATTTATTATTTGTGGTTAATCTGCAAATTTTTGTGCTTAAAATGAAAATTATGACGAAATTTGCCAGAGCCTTTTTTCCAATTGGGTCAGTGCCTACCTAATAATACAAATGTTATATGAATAGTTAATTAATTGGTTATTATTTATCGTTGTGGACCAAGATAATGATTAGTTACATGTTTCAATAATTGAGTTGAGTTTATAGTCAAGAACTAGGATCTTAATAAGTTGTTTTCACACATAATTTTAAGACCAACCTACAGGTGTTATATTTCTTTGGGATAGATTCGTTTCAAACTAAACAAATTTTATTTTTAAAAAAAGGTCGAACCATTATTAGTTTTTGTACTCTGTAAGTGAATCCGGTTTTGGTTATAAAAAATTTAAAAAGAAAATCAATTCTTTTCCTTAAACTTTAAAAATTAAATTTTAGTTCTTCAAGTTTATAAACTAAACATGTCTTTGAAAATCATTTTAGTGTTTTAAATTCAATGTTTAAAGATTAAAAATGAATTTTTTTTTTATTTGAGAGACTATATATAAAATTTTGGAATTCACTTCTAATTCTAAAAATTAAAAACCTAAAGTAATATATTTTCCGACTTCAACAGTGTCAAACATACATTCACACTCTACCTATCACACTCTACCTATTAAATCAATAGCTATAACTATATATGTATTACGTACCTTCTTCTCTTTTGTTTGAGGAAAGACTAAGTATTTCTTATTAATGCAATTATGCTATACAAAAAATTATGAGGGTAACTACATTATTTGTTTCTTTCTCCTTCTTTAATTATATGTCTGTGTGTTTTCAACTATTATCTTTTTTCTTCTGTTATGTGTCTGAATAATTAAAAACATATATGTCATGACTGTTCAATGATGGAGAAACCACACCAAAGCATTAAATCAATTCTTTTCAATTTTTTGTCAACATCACCTTCCTTCTATAAATGTTGTTTTCCATCTATATGTTTCATTCAAATTTATAATATTTTGAGACTCATACATAGTTAACTAAGAGACCAGTTGTTAGAATGTACATTAATGTATGTTACATGATTGCATTGCAATAGTCATTGTTTAACAACAACAATGTTATATTTAATTTCAATATTGTCCATGCATGCATGTAAGATAAAATTTATTTGGAGTCAAAATTGAAAGCACAAGTACCTTGGCATAGCTAAAGCAACTGGTGTGAATGTGAAATTGTGCAGATATGATAGGTTTGTGTTGTGACAGTGAATAGGAAGAAGAATAAGAAAGATGAAAGTCGAATTTGAATTTTCTTCTGGGTTAGGCTTTTATGATTGCTTTTTTTACTGTGCTTTCAAAATATATTGATTTTAATATTTTAAAATGTATTAAAAAGAATTTTAGCATACCAACATTCGATATATTTTTAATGTTTAGCAGAAAGATACTAAAAAATTCAATAGAAAATCTGAAGTCAGATAAAAGTCGGATAAAAAGATGTCTGACCGGGAAAGTGAAAATGGATAGACCACCATTCTTCACCGATGAGTATGGAGCAGATGGCAGAGCTGAGTGAAGCATGCAAGTCAGTGACTGCCATTGGTTCAAACTCAAAGAGTCACCCACAAACATGAGACTCTTCCCTTTTAGTCTTCTTAAGAAATCTTCACCATTGAATCTGCACAACAACAAGGTTCATATTCAGAGTGATGATAAGTGGGTCCAACACATTTTGCATGCATATCTTTCAAATGATTTTTGTTTGAACCTAAAATGTATTCTAATTGAGGACAAATTTTGTTGAAAGCAACCTCACAGCAGCATTCTCTTAATGGAGGAAATCTCTGCTGATTCAAGCTCTAAATTTATGAGGTAGTTCAAACGTACAACCCTAACAACCTTATTACCTAATTTTTCTTTTATCGATAAGAAAGGAAATGTAAAACGAAAAACACTTGGAGTGTTCTAAAAACAGACAAAAGTAAGGTTTGAAACATAAAAAGAAAAAAAACAAGTTAAAGGATACAATATAAAATGTTACAAAACAAGAAATTGTGACAGAAAGAACCGCACTCTTCTCATGTTTTTTTATTATTCTAACAAAACTCTAGAGAACTTCAAAAACCTTCATTGCCAATGATAATTTGTCAAAACCATAAACATAATATTATTATTCCTTAATGGATCAGATAAGAATAATGATTCAGAAGAAAAACCTGAACAGTTTAATAAAGTTAACTGGAGATGGCTGCTATAGAGATCAAAAAGCATAAGCTGGTTCTGACATGAATAACACTGACCATTGGTTTGTGTATTTTTTTTTTTCTTCCCTTCTCATTTTTAGTAAGAAACATTTTAAATAAATAAAAGTACTATTAATGAATTAGTAGCAATGAAATGGAAATTTGTCCAAATTGAAGTTATATTTTTAACATAAAATGAACAAATAGAGTCAGGAAATAAAAATAGATACACTATCAAACTCTTGTTCAAGATTTCTAAAATCACAAACAAAACTGAGTCATGCAGCTTACTTGTAAATGTGATTTGCTACCACATATCTACATATTTGTCATAAGAAACAAGTAAAAGGTCCTTTCATGATTCAAACATTTTCCTTTTTAATAAGTTTTCACATAGTGTTTTTGAGATAACAACACCATCTGATATTAATTTCAATGTTCTTGATTTTTATTTTTACATAATAGTCATTATTTGACAAAGGTCTTTTACCATATAAGGTTAACTTGTGAATTAGTTGTTGATATGTACTCTTCATATATTTCCAAAAGTAAAAGGAATTTCATTACTTGAAGAAAGAGTACTGGATAAAGATACTTCCCTAATTTTCTAATTTCCATTGAAATTTCATGTCCAGAATTTTTTCTTTCTATATTCAAGTATGGAAGGTCATGCCAAAAAATGAAAATTTCTGTATTTTTTCTCTTGTGACTGTGTAAGTGTTTTCTAGTTCTAACATGGCAAAAAGTTAAGTAACAAGAAAGCTTTGTTATAGTTCAAAATTACCAACAAAATATGATCAATTTTAATGAAGAATGCAAGTAGCAGTTAGCCTAATAGAGATCATTCATTCAAAAATCATTAAGGAAAAATCAGACTTTCAAAATGAACAGTTAAAATAAGAGAAATCTGGGGGGATTCTGTGCAAAACATTTTCCAGATATACGTGCACTTTAGGGTGGAATATAAAAAAATGGCACCTATTGTATTGATTTTGTTGCAATATCACTATTACTTGTGGAATATAAAGATATTTAGTAAAAAAAATTTAACTTGATATTTTAATTAATTGTTATTTTATATAGGCTTGAACCAGAGAAAAACATTATTAAAAAATGTGAAACAAAACACTCGAAATGAACCCTATTTTCTCTCTCAGTGTAATTAATTAACTTTATCTTTCTCTTTCTCTAATAGAGGGTTCGATCGTTACTTACTTTCTTATATATATATATATATGTAGAAAGAATACATTAATTCTGTATAATTACTGAAAATAATGTTAATTATTATAATTCTTATGATTAATATCATGTAATTAATTCCTCTTATATTTCTCTATAACTTTATTCAAAAATATTATATATAATTTTTCTATCATTTTCTTTTTTTTTAATAAATATTAACAATTAATTATAATAAAATAAACTTGTGTATATGCATATATAATAATTTATTTCCTGATATATATATATATATATATATATATATATATATATATATATATATATATATATATATATATATATATGTATGTATATATGTTTGTTTACGCAATTAAATCTTTATATTTGTTAATACGTTCTTTGCGTTAGATTAAACATAAACGTCATTTTTAAAAAAGATTACATGTTAAAATATGGATCATTTATTATATTGATTGATTTCTTTTCTCTCTCCATCTTCAATTACGGGAATTCATTCAATGATTTTGTTTTTCGAGAAAAATCTAGTAAGTTATTTAATTTTATGGTGGAAAGTAGAGCTGGAAAAAGGTGGAGAAAGATGAAAACTAATTTATAAAATAAAAGATAATTCAAATTTTAACATATAACATTTCAAAACAAAGGTTTACACCAACTTAATAAAAAGGTTGAAGAAAAAATATATATATATATATATATATATATATTTAAAATAACTAATTTTAAATATATAGATATTCTAGTTAAAATAATTACGATCCTTAATCAATACAATATAATAAATTACTTATTTATATATTTATACAATACTGAATATAATAATATAGTATTAAAGGTTAAAATACGTTTTCATTATATAATATTAAGGTTAAAATACGTTCATAATTGGAGAGAGGTGAAATTCCATTTTTAGAAAAGTTAGGATAAAATTGATTCAAAATAAAAAACTAGAGGATTAAAATGATTTTTTTTTTTTAATAACAGTCGAAGTTAACATCAGTATGATATATGACATTGTTACTATCCTTTAAAATAATTAATTTTTAACTCAAAATATATTTAATATATGGAAATTCTAATTAAAACGGTCACGGTCCTTAATCAATATAATAATTAATAAGTTAGTTATTGATATATTTATATAATCGTGAATGATAATAATATTAAAATTTCTATTCAAAAAAGAATTTATGGTAGAATTAAATTAAAATAATAAATATATGAATTGAATTGAAATTTTTCAAACATTTGGACGTTACACCGACTTATAATACTGTTATTGTCATCTAAAATAATTAACTTTTAAATGAAAAGATATTTAATATATAGAGATTTAATTAAAACAGTTACAACCCTTAATCAATACGATAATTAATAAGTTACTTATTTATATATTTATATGAATGATATCAATATTAAGGTTAAAATATTTTCTCACAGGTTTAGAGAGATAAAATTGTACTATTTAAAGAAATAAGGATAAAATTGAATTAAAATAATAAACATAAAAACTAAAGAGATATGAATTATTATATTGTTAGTACAATATTAACCGAAAAACTAAATTATATCACATTTATTAAAATAAAGATCCAATTAAGCCCTATAAAAATATGGTAACCTAATAGAAATTTGGGATTATGAAATCGAATATTTTAACCTATTATTAACTTTATGTGAAATAAATATTATTGATTTACAATAAAAATTTATACTTTTGGCTACAATATTTATGCATATTAATTCTCTTAATTCAATATTTGAGAAAGAATTTCTCTTAAACAGTGGGTTCTTTTTATCAGGAAAAGAACATATAAACTAGAAAGTGTCTCGGCCCTTTTTTTTTAAAAAAAAAAAAAAAACAGAACTCCTTTCTTCAAGGGTGGATGAAGTGTAAAAGTCAACATATCATTTAACCAAAAAGACTTAATTCTGGAAACAGAAAAAAATAAACATGAAAGAAAACCATGAATCTGAAGCAAAAGATTATGCACTGGTGAATCTATGTCCACCGGAATGGGTAGTGAGAAAAAAAAAAAAAACCAGAGACACGGAGAGAGAAGAAAGAAGAGATGTACCTGGTTAAGTTACACCCTGTTGGTTGCCATCTATAGTTGAGATAGAACTTATCTGGTCTGCCATTTTTTTCACAATCAAACGCGGGCTCTATGAAGGGACACATTGAGCTATGATAAAGAGGGTATGAATCATCATAAACCCAGCTTCCTTCGAACAAGTTGCAACCATTCTTTTGAAATCTTATACCATTTCCATGAATCTGAACCAGAAGGGTAAGAGACAGCACAACAGATATGGAGAAAGACCACCCCATGAAACTGAAACAATGGTGGTGGTGGTGGTGAAATGTAGAAGAAGAAGTGTGGTTAAAGGAGTGCTGAGAAGGAGTATTTATAATGAATACAGAGAGAGGGTGGTGATGTTTGGAATTTCAGTTTTCTAAATATGACGCAATAAGATGATTGAATTGGTATGAAGGAAGAAACCAGTTTCAAAACTTTGTTTGTGTTGTTTTCTGTCAAAGAATCAATTATGCCACTTGGGCATTCTGAGAAAAGAAAAAATATAACATTAATGCTTTTAAATTAAGGATTATAATCAATAACCTTTTTTGCAAACTAATATTTTCTTTTAAAGAAAATTTCCTTAAATAGATTTACCGGAGTGTTATATTACTTCTCCAAATGAACGTATTTACTCTATAAAGGTTTTCTTTTCTTCCTAATGAGAAAAAGTAAAAAAAATTAAAATTATGGAAAATAATTTAAAATAATTAACTAAAATACTTTATTTAAATTTTAATTACTTTATGAAAAGGGATAAAATATAAAATAATTTATGATTTTTTAATATAATTTGAAATTAAATTTTTTATTATTGATTTCTTGAAAAATAAAAATATAATAACAAAAAAATATTTATGATCAATGATAGCTATTTTGCAAAATTTTATACTTATGTTTTATTTCTCATTTTTTTTAACAAACCGTTATAATAATAACAAATTTTAGTTCAAAATATTTGGAAAAAATAATATCTTCAAATATTTTCTTAAATAATATATTGGTATAAATATTTGGTTTAAACTTATGTTTGATTTTTTAATTTGGTTCTAATTTGTTTCTATTTAATTAGTTGATAATATTTGTTAATTTTATTACTTTTTTATTAATATCATTTAAATAATTAAGAATAACACGTAATAATTATTGTTCCTTTTTCAGTTAATTACTTAAACAGCATTAAAAATATAAATTAAATAAAATGTATAAATATTAAAATTAAATTGAAAATGAAATATTAGACAAAAAAATTAAAAAAAAATTATAATCATAAGGATATTTAAGCCTAATATACTTTTAAATACTTTCTTCAAATGGATGTAATAGAGTATTATTTCTTTAAGGAGGGCCAGATTCAAATGATTTATTTTTTTTTTTATATTTCTGGTGAGAAATTCTTTTGGAATTCAGTTCTCATAAATCGAATTTTTAGAGTGTTTCTTTTTCTTGTTTTTTAAAAAGGGAAAGAAAAAATTGGAAAACAAATTAAACATTACAAATCAAAATTAAAATGAGAGGAAATTAATTTAAAATAATTAATTAAAAATTTTGAGAATAAATTTTACTCAATTTGAGAGAAGAAAAACTAAAAAATAATTTAAAAGTGAACAATTTTTAGTTTTGTAATAAAATTTGGAATAAAATTTCCTATTATTATAATTATTTTACAAAACGATAAATAAGAAATAAAAGATAAATTTGAAATTTGAAAACATTATTATCATTGTTGTATTATTATTGATGATAAATATTTTATATTATAATATTTTTAATTCAGCGTATCTATTTCCTTCCATCTAAATGGAGATTGTAAAAGTTATTGTAATTTTGTTTAGGCAACATTTTTGTTTGCTGTAATTTTTAATATTTTTAAAGATACGAGACATATATATATATATATATATATATATATATATATATATATATATATATATATATATATATTATATATATATGTGTTTTTTTATATTTTTTTTTTTTATTTATGTAATATATATTACTTTTTAATTTTTGTTTTTTTCTTTTCTCTATGGAATTACATCTTTATTTAATTTTTTAATTTTTATTGTATTTCTTCTTTTATCATCGTATCGTTTTTGTTAATTGTGTTATATATTTATAATAATATTGTAAAAATAATAGCGTTACACTTGTTGCAATGTGAGCAAGCCTCCTCCTTTTTAGGATGGTGCATGTTGTTGTAGCCAGATCTCCTCCACTATCCCACATCCACTTTTTATGGGATATTATTTTCCACACTAGGATTCAGTTATAGATTTTTAAATCTATTCATCACCTATAAATAGGAGCTTAAATCCTCTTCCAAAATAACCTTTCTCATATCTCCTTTTCTTATTTCTTCCTTCTCTCTTCTCCTATATCCTGGGTTACTTATCTTGATTTATTCTTATAACCGACTACACTTAACCTTTGTAATTTGAATGTTATTTTTTTTTGGTTCTTTTTTTTTTAAAAAAAAGTAATAACTAGCAAATACACATGCGATGTCGCACCGATGTGTTTGCATTTTTTTAATTTTCAAGAATTGTTAAATATAAAATTAAAAAAAATATGTAAGAAGAAAATTTAAATAATTAAGACAAAAGAGATTTCTAGAAAAATGATTAAAAGTAAATTATTTATAAAATAATTAATTTTTAAAATAACTAAGGGTAAAACGGGTATTATGAAATGTGGACACGAAAAGAGGAATCATCTTTATTGTTATAGATAGCTATAGATAATAAGGATTGGCATTGGAGGTGAAGAAAGAAAACACAGCACAACAGCCCAGAAAAATCCTCGCTATCTTCTATACACTACCAGAAAAACGTTAATTACCGACGGTCAGAATCCGTTGATAATCTCCATAATTCGTCGTTAATGATGTTTTACCGACGGACTTCCGACGGTAAAATATCCGTCGGTAAACTGCTCGTCGGTAATCATTTACCGACGGATTGTTGAAATTCGCCGATAATTACCGATAGAAATATCCGTCGTCCTTTCCGCCGGTTATTTCTGACAGATCTGTCCGTCGGTACTTACTGACAGACAGTTCCGTCGGTAAATCCATTCGTGGAGTCCATGTCATTACCGACGGATAATTCCCTCGGTAATTACCGACGGACATATCCGTCGGTAATAACATGGACTCCACAAATGGATTTACCGACGGATCTGTGCATCGATAATTCCGTCGGTAAGATAAAAAATTTGGTCTGGGTTGGTTTGTTTTTTAGACATTCCACAATACCTGCATATACAAAATTCCAATACAGACAAATCCAACAGTCCAGCATTCCACTATATCAAATATTGTATCATTATCAAACTCCATGACAATATATATCAAATGACATAGTAAATTGTTCATAAAACAGAGAAAATAATATGTATCACAGGAAAGTTTGTCAAATATTACATAATCACGACCAGTACCAAGAAGGACTAATAGTACATAAGTTTATTAAGTAAATTTTGAACAAAGTTTTTCTTAAGAACATGAAAAGCTAATAATCTTCATAATCAGGAGAAGATTCTTCATTTAGGTTATCGTCTTCTTCATTATTTTGTTGCTGAGAATGGGGTGGAGGGATTTCAAAGTTTGGTTGAGTAGGGTTTGGCTGTTGTGGTTGTGGCTGTGGCTGTGGCTGTGGCTATGGCTGTTGAAATGAAACCAAAAACAGAACCAATAACAATTCAGACAATTTCAATTTAGACTAAGCATTAATTAGCAATCAAAACAAAAACAAAACCAATCCAAATGCATATAACAATTCAACCAATCTCAATTTGGACTAAGCATCAATCAACAATAATTAAACCAAAAACAGAACTAATCGGCAAACACACCTTACAATGGCTCCTATCTCGCAAACACACCACAAGATCAGTGCTCTGGGACCAAAATTAGCGCTCTGTGGAACAATGCAGTGGCTGGCCAGCGAGAGTGAGGGCACCGGCAATCCAGAATACAATTCCTTACCAATCAAAAACCAATGAGAAAACCTAGCAGCATAACAATGGCAAGAAGAAGAATCAATTAAACTCACCAAAACCAAGGTCACGGTCGACGAACGCGGTGGCCGGCAAGAAGACAGAGCCGCTCCGACGTGGAACCCAACCGAGCTTCGAACGTGGAACTCAGACCCACGATGGTAGCGGAGAGGCGACGGCAGCAGCGAGGTGACAGCAGCGCAATGGCGACGTCGGTGAGCAGCGGCATCGCAATTGGCGTGGTGAATTTGGGGGAGCGAGGTGACAGTGGAACTCCGATCCACAGTGGCAGCGGAGAGACGACGGCAACGACGAGGCGACGACACCGGCGAGGTAATGGAAAAGCAATGGCGATTTCTGTGAGAGCGGCAGCGGCGTGGTGATTTCTGTAAGAGAGGCGAGGGGGAAATTTCTGAATTTGGGGAAAAAGAAGGTGAGGTGTGATTTCATAATACCGCACACTTTACCGAAGGATATAATCCGTCGGTAAGTCAGCGACTCCGTCGGGGCTAATTTCACATAGACATTACCGACGGATGAATCCGTCGGAAACTGGGTTCAAAATTCCATACAGTCATTACCGACAGATTAATCCATCGGTAATGTTAATCATGGGTGTCCGTCGGTAATTTCGTCGATAAATGGCAATTACCGACCGATATATATCCGTCGGTATTAATCCGTCGCTAAATATGATATTTCTTGTAGTGATATTGTCAAAGGCACACGATAATAATTCAATGGCAGTACTACGTTCGACAAAACACATGCAACTTCTCAACATTTACTATATCTAATTTGAACATCCATCGCCATCGATGATAACGTCGTCGGCATCTGCATCCTGTAGAGGAGAAGATTCGAGAGGAGGTTGAGAAGAAAATCAGAAAAGCGTAGAGGATGAACTTATGCGTGCTCTTTGGGTTGAGTGTGTTGGAAGTCCCACATCGACTAAAGATAAGGCCAATTCACAATATATAAGTGAGGTGCAAACCTCAACTTACAAGCCGATTTTGTGGGGTTGAGTTAGGCTTAAAAACCCACTTCTAACATGGTATCAGAGCCAAGTTAGAGCCTATCCTACCGAACTTTCTTGGACATTCTGTTCCACCCGATATCGGGTCGCTAACGGACCACCCACTAATCTCTTGTCCCACGCACGAGATGAATATACCTCGGCGTGAGGGGGTGTGTTGGAAGTCCCACATCGACTAGAGATAAGGCCAATTCACAATATATAAGTGAGGTGCAAACCTCAACTTACAAGCCAATTTTGTGGGGTTGAGTTAGGCTTAAAAACCCACTTCTAACAGAGTACGAGGTAGTAGAAAATAAGCTCTTTCCAATTAGTTGCCACATCGATAAACTCGGGACTCGTCACCACCATCTCCATGGAGCGTCGGAAATCCACGTCAGGGTCCAACGAATACATCTCTACCGCAACGCTGCCTTAGAGCACCATTTTCGCCTTTTCTTCAACGGTAGCGACTGGATTTCCTGGCGAGGATGAGGAGGTGGCGCAATCGGTGTCGGTGACGGTGGATTCGACGATGGAGCGACGAGAGGGGAGCGACGACACTTCTGGTAGCGACTGATGACGTCGCCGACAACTCTGACGGAGCTGGTTCAGATTGCTTCTTGTGAAGTGAACCAGAGGGCGACGTCGAGCCGTTGAAGCTACTGGTGCTGATCGGTGTTGGCCGGCATCGTCACCGATGACTGCGGAATGCAAGGCAACATCATGGAGACTTGCCCGAGATGGTTCATGGCAACGTGATGAACGGTTACTGTTTGGAGTTTGTTAGATGAAGAATAAATTGTCCCTCACGTGCCTAAGAAAGAGGAGAAGTTACGAAAAAAGAAGAAGATTTTAATGCATGAAGACAAGCATATGCTGGTGAGTGCTGGTTGTCCCTTTGTTGAATAATTTAATTGTTTGAAGAAATGGTGGTGGGCCATGGATGTGAATTCTACAGAAGTGGTATATATTCAAAATTGGAAGTCTATAATATTAAGGTGCAAGGTTGGTCCACAATGTTTTGAGATATTAAAGTGGTCTTTCAGAATGAACTTTCGTGAGAGCTCATCTTCAAGGATGAAGTTTCAAGTATTTATTTGTTTGCCAATCATGAATATTTAAGATTGTGGGGGTTAGATAATTTTACTCAATTATTTAAAAAAAAATATGTGAATGAGTTTAACCCATTTTCAAAGAAAATAATTATTTGGGATATGGCTTTTAACTTGATAGTTTCTAGATGAAGCCATGTGATTTTTTTTAAGATAGAATCATAAGGAAGGGTGATAGTATTACTATCCCAAAAGTGTTCTTGAGAAACTTCTTAGAAAGTTTAGAAATTATAAATGAGTGATTATCCCTTATGATACTAATTAAAGAAAAATAGAGGAGAATTATTTTCTCAACCTTAGTATGTCCAAATAATTGGGAGCTTACTACCTATGATGGTCTTTTCTAGACCAGGTGTTGTTTATGCAGTGAGTAGACTAAGAATATACACTTAATATTCTAATTACGAATATTGATATTTATGAGATGCTTAAGAGATTCAATGGAAGATGTCATTGAATATAGTGGATTTTCCCATTGTACTAAAAGTGTACAGTGATGCTAACTGAATCTTTGATTTAGACGAGACAAATCTATTAGTGGTAATAGATTCACATTTGGATTGGGCTGGGTTCATGGAGATCGACCAGACAAACAATTATTGTTAGATCAACAAGAAATATGAGTATGTTGTTCTTGAAAGGCTGATAGTGAAGCTGAGTAGTTGACGAACTTCTTAGCTAACATTTCACTAGGAATGAAAATACATTATGATTGCCAATCGGCAGTAGCTACTGAAGAGTGAAATAATTTCCATTGAGAATGTGAAGTCATAATGAAATCTGGTAGATCCTCTGACAAAATCCTAGGATGAAATATGATTATAGAAACATCGAGGAGAATGAGACTTGAGCCACTTGAAACAAACAAGTGATGGTAACCCAACCTTTGTGATTGGAGATCCCATGAATAAGGTTCATATGGGTAAGAACAAGTCACTTGTTAGTTCTGATAGCACTAAATTGATTGATTTTTAATCAATTATGTCCATTCCTATGGTGTGTGTGTGTGTGTGTGTGTGTGAAAGTGCTAGAGACTGCATTATTGAGAGGTTAAACTTTGTAATTAAAATTCTTTGAGGTGTAAGAATTTTAAACAAAGTTTTAATGGTTTTCATATCCCTTATGGGTGGTGTATGATTTGCAGCATACACTTAATGAAATCACCTATATGAGTGTCGAGTGGGGCCGCTTGTATAGATCTTGGCATGATTTCTAGAGCACTCATGAATATTGGGCACGCGCATGGCCTAGCAGCGCAACACAGCGATAACAACAAGAATTGTGGGGGGTGTATTGTGATTGATAAACCGCTAACACACATCAAGTGTCCTTGGTTCATATAGCTTGCTATACCAGCTCTAATGCATTACATCTTAGTTGAGACCCAGGATTTTCTTTCTTTCTATCTCTTATATCCTGGGTTACTTATCTTGCTAGTTTCTGCTATCCTCGGGATATATCCGATATGTTCCTGTTGTACCCTGGGGGTTTTGCGCATATACTGTGGATAAATCCTTAAGGGCAGTGTTTTTACACGCCTCAGGAAATCTTTTTATTTTATGCTTTTATCAATTTTATGCACATTTGTTAACAAATTGTTAATTTTATAAGTGCTGATTGTGGATTTCATGGTCGTGACATTGGACCTTTGAGACTTTTTTGTATTTCGGGGTCTATTTAATCTCAAATTTGTAAAAATGGGTCCGTTGATTTTCTTTTTCAAAATAGGATTAAGTCGTTAGAGTGGAGGACGACATTACAAGTGAAGTCGTCCTTTACCCTGCCGGTTTCTCTTTTTTTTTATAAAAAAAAAAAGTAAAGTCGTATTGTGGGAGACCAGTTTCTATTCACGTCAAAAGTGAAGTCATCTTCGTACATGACGACTTAACTTTTAAATTTTTTTAATTAAATACATTTTTTTAACGTTGAAGTTTTATATTTTTTTGTATAATAGCGTGGTTTTATGTTTTGTCTACATGATAGAGTGTACTCACAATGTGTAATAACTTCATACGAGTGGTTAGCAAAGGTAATCTAACCATAATGGCTTGGGAACTCATGAATGAGATTAGATGTCCTTATGATCATTCAGGAAACACAATGCAAGGGCTTTATAAAACTGCAACGTTAAAGAAAATTATATTTAATTAAAAAAAATCTGAAAAGTGAAGTCATCATGTATAAGGACGACTTCACTTTTTGACGTGAACAGAAATTGGTCACTCATAGCATGACTTCACTTATTTTAAAGGAAAAATAAAAGAAACCGATAGGGTGGATGACGACTTCACCAGTAATATTGTCCTCCACTTTGACGACTTAACCCTATGATGCAAAAAAAAAAAACTCAGTGGACCCATTTTTACAAATTTGAGTTCAAATAAACCCTAAAATACAAAAAAAAAATGACCTTTGATGAATTTTAGAATATGAGTCTTCATCTATTTTGTTCACTTGGACATCAAACTTCTTCCACAATTATTCATCTTTTGATTTTGATCCTTCTTTTATATTTTCTTCATTTGTAGTTAATTCCTCCTTCATCAAATTCAAACCAAATATGTTGTCTTTCATATGAACTTTGAATACTTCTAAGTAGGTAGCATTTTTTATCACACAAAGTTTGTTTTCAATTGAGACCTTAAAACCTTCCTCTAACATTTGAGAAATACTTAATGAATTTTGGGTAATCTCAATAACATAAAAAAAATAAAAATTGATACCTGAATGAGTTTTAATTGAAAATTGTTCTTGTACCTTTCCCAATAAGTTGTTCTTATTTTCAATTCTTACTTTAGAAATATCTAATTTTTTGAGCTTTTTGAAAAGTTTTTTATCATAAGTTATGTGGTTTGTATAACCATTGTCTATCATCCAACCTTTTGTAGAATTGTTGGTTGTAACATATAATGTTAGTAGTTCCTCCTTTGATTTATCCTCTACAACCTTAACATCTTCTTGAGGATCTTGAGATTTGCATGCCTTTTTCACATCTCTCAATTGACTCCATTAGTGGCATCTTATATATTTATATATTGCCTCCACCAACACTTGTTAGGTTGGTGATTATTTTTCTTGCAATTGGGACAAGATGGAAAAACATGTTGTTGTACTTATTCTTTTTTTTTTGTTATTGACTAAGAGAGCAATCTCGGTAATACGAACTAAAGCACCTTCAACTGTATGATATTCTCCTATTAATCTTCGTTGTTCTTGTGCTTACAAAGCATGTATCACCTTTGTCAAAGTAATTATAGACAAATCTTTTGTGTTTTCTAATGAAGTAATAGATGTTTCATATCTCTCTGACACTGTCACCATAATTTTTTGAATGAGTCTGAACTCTAGAAACTCCTTTTCACACAATTTTACATTGTTAACAATACCCAACAATTTGTTTGGATCCTTAACTGTCTCACATTCTTTCATCTTTGCATCTCAAACTCCCTTATCAAGTTTAAATAATCCCATATTTCTTTGAGTGACTTAAGAGTCATGATTTTGGTAAGGATCATTTGTGAGACGCCAACAAACAAGCATGATCTCGCTTTTTCCTTCTTCTCTTACTTTCCCTTTGCATTTTGATTTGAGCCATGGTGGGATTTTCCAACAATTAATCATCATTTTCCTCCAATACTTTCCATAAATCTAGTCTATCTAAATAAGTTTGCATTCTTACCGTCGATAGATCATAACTTTCATCATCAAATAGTGGAACTTATGATAAATTTGTTTCATTCTACAACCCCGTAAGAACAATGACTCTTGATACCAATATTAAGAGATTTGAGTGTTTTTTGAATAT
>Ga0214543_1004848_pt1 | contig 25239 bp, 19 predicted proteins | sample CNSS2metaG_FD_160094 | JGI IMG/M metagenome (GOLD analysis project Ga0214543, IMG submission 160094) | Root nodule microbial communities from cowpea collected in UCLA plant growth center, Los Angeles, California, USA - CNSS2 | ecosystem: Host-associated > Plants > Roots > Nodule | place: USA... | reverse complement strand
TTACCAAACTTACTCAATAAATCCAATAATCACAAATCCTAATTAAATCAATCTTTAAGCACAGAAAAATCAATTAAATCCCCAAATTTAAATATTAAATGAGGGCAAAAATTTGAACTCATCAGTTGCCCCCGCGTTCTTCAGACCGAACGGCATGACCTCGTAGCAGAAATTTGCTCGATCTGTAATGAACGCCGTTTTGGATCTGTCCGGGCCATACATGGGGATTTGGTTGTACCCAGAGTACGCGTCCAGGAAGCTTAGGAATTTGTGTCCTGAGGCCCCATCCACCAGCCGATCGATGCTGGGTAGCGGGTACGCGTCTTTCGAGCAGGCTTTGTTGAGATCGGTGAAATCCGTGCACATCCTCCACTTCCCGCTCGTCTTCTTCACCATGACCACGTTGGCTAGCCACGTAGTATACTTGATCTCTTTGATGAATCCAGCTCCTTCTAGCTTCCTGACTTCCTCCTCGACCGCTCTTCTTCGCTCCTCTCCCATTTTTCTCTTCTTCTGAGCAACCGGGCGGGCTTCCCGGAAGATGGCCAACTTATGGGACATCACATCAGGGTGGACGCCTGGCATGTCAGCACTCGACCATGCGAACAGATCTTTGTTCTCTAAGATCACCGCCCCTAGGAGCTCTTCTTCCTCCGCGCTCAGGGCTCCCTCCATCTTGGTGACTTGTTCAGGTTGGCTCCCGATCGGTATCTCCTTGGTCTCTCCTTCTGGTTGCAACCGATCCTCGGTGTTCGTTCGGGGGTCTAAGTCCGTCATGGCTACCTCCGAACGGTGTTGTTTCTGCGGACGACTGTAAGGAGTGATCCTCAACCCTGCGGCATAGCATTGCCTGGCGATTTGTTGATCTGCGTGTACCGTGCATATTGACGGAGCTTCCCTGGTTAACCAACACCTTCCCGATCCCATACTCGGCTACCTCTATTGAGATGACCATCGGGTCATCATGATCGGGGTCGGGCGCCTTGAAGTCGTCGTCTGTAAACGTGATGGGGGGCATCGACCGGATCTTCTTCTCGACCAGATGAACCGACTTTAGCGCTCGAACATGCCTCTTTCGGGCTGCTGAGCTCGATCCTCCTCCGGTGAACCCTCCGGATATGGTATTGATATAGCCCCTGAGGGGTTTATCGTGGCTCCGACTGCGGCTCCTCCTTGGGCTCTGATCCGACCGGGACGGTCCTCTCCTTCGTCTCTCGGGTTCGGGCTCTCTCCGCTTCTCCCACCGGGCCGGGGGGGCTCTTCTTACTGGGCTTCTGTTCCTCACCGGGCTTTGCGGAGGACGATCTTGTCGAATGTACTTCTTTAGGTGCCCCTGCCGAATGAGCTCTTCTATTTTGTCGCGGAGCGTGTGGCACTCTTCGGTGGTGTGCCCGATCGTACGATGGTACTGGCAGTGTTTACTACCGTCGGCATCGGGTGGTGGGGGCTTCTTCCTTACTGCGGGGAGCGAGTCGGCGCTGAAGGCCTTTTGCAAAATCCTAGCCCGAGGAACAACCAGAGGAGTGTACGTTGTGAACTTCGGTGGCTTCCTTTCGCTGGGCCGAGCTGGGGGTTTGCTCGGCCGAGGCGCGGTCGCCTTAGGGAGTGCGGCGTCCTCCTTCTCCCTCTTCTTCACCCGGAACTCCTGCATATCTTCCATCTGTATGAACTTGGCCGCGCGTTCCCTCATCTCTTCCATCGTCTTCGGCTTCTCGGTTATCTTGTCCGCGAAAACTCCCGGCTGGAGCCCATATGAGAAGTGATGCCGAGCGATTTCGTCACTGAGATCCTTTATCTTGACCGACATCCGATTGTACCGATCGAAATAACTCCTCAGCGATTCCCCATCTTCCTGTCGGATGTTCACCAGGTTGTCGACCGTCAGAATGGCCGGTTTCAGGGGCGCGAATTGTGTGCTGAACCTTGTCTTCAGAGTGGCAAAAGAGTCAATACTGCCGGTCGACAGCTCGGAAAACCATTCCAAAGCCTCCCCCGTCAAAGAAGTCGAGAAGACACGGCACCAGATGGGGTCGCTAACCGCGTGGAACATCATCTGATGCATGAAAACCCGCATGTGATTGTCTGGATTGGTCGTGTCGTCGTATTTGTCGAATGTCGGCATTTTCCACTTCTCCGGCAGCGGCGTCTCCAAAATATACGATGTAAAGGGGGAGAATCCCGACGCGGGGATCGATTGACGCGATGGGCGGCCTCCATCGTTTGCTCCCGAGCTCTCCGCCATCGTGTGCGACGGATTTCCCCTTGAAGCCTAAGTCTTCTCGACCCGAGCCGGCTGTGATTGCTCGTGTCCTGTGGGTGGGGGACGACTTTCCACCCGTTCGGCTTCTCGATGCTGCTGCACCCGACTTAACCTGAGCGGGTCGGGTACGGTAGGCGTCGATGGGATTCCTTCTTCCTTCCGCCTCAGGATGGCGTTCTCCTCCCGCAAGATCTGCATCTGCACTTCATAGTTTCTCTGCATCTCATCCATCCTCTGCTGCATCGCTCTTATCATCTCCCTAGTATCTGCTTGATCGTCTGCCATCCTACCTCCGTCTACGTTGCTGTTCCGGTTCCTTGTGGTCACCATAAAGGTGCTCTCTTAAAGAAGACTGCTCGGCCCCACGGTGGGCGCCAAAATGTTTCGGGGTAGGGACCAAGAGCCTACTAAAAGAACCTCTCCAAACTTGCGTTACCCTTCTCCACAACAGTAACTTCAGCGAAATCCACTCCTTAGCTCGATCGGCTGGGATGACGATCGGGGTACCTGTCTAAAAGGCTCCGATGCTTAAGTCAGTAATGGACCGATCGGTATACCAGTATAACTGCCGTAATAAATGCGCAAATAAGATCCTTACCAACCTACCTTTGGGCCCTATTTATAGTTTTCGGGATGGGCCTGTAATTAGGGTTTCTTAATCACGGCCCAATGACCTTTTAATCAAGATTACTGACTCGTTTAACGTTAATTAACTCGATTGACTGATCGTTTGACCGTGCGACCGATGGCCGCTTGATTGGGTTTGTTATACTGTTTTAATAAGTGAACCATTCATGTACGTCAGACCGACCGGCAGACGCATGCGAAGGATTACACAAGTCTAAAGAGATTGATCAACCGATGGTTGGTTCAATGTTTGTCGTGTTATGGTAGGTGCTACACGTACTTGTCCGATCGACCGATATGCCATCACGGGTCTGTGTCGCTCGACCAGGTGTTATCGATGGACCGATGGGCATGAACATGGTTGGCTTATGAATTATTTGTTTTACCGTTTGACCGATGGTCCTATAGGTTATTCGTGATCCGTTCGACCGATGGTCCTTTAACGATGCTACATGGCTGGTTGACAGAGCCGATTCGCCGGCGGTTCTGCAATTTATTCAGGAGGTCGTTCGACCGTTCGACCGCTAGCCTTACATGTACTAGTTTTTCAACTTTGGCCGATGGGCCTAAGAATTAGATTTGGCGGATTGACCGATGGGATGGGACGTACAGTACAGTTTCCATTATATTTTTTTGAGCTTCTTATTCTACATTTTAATTTCTTTAAGTTTCTTTCTACTATTTCTTGTTTTCATTTTAAATTCATATCAAGAAACCTTCGGTAGTGGTGATTTTGATTTAGTGTCGAAATATGATGCTGGAAAAGAGATAAAATGAAAGAAAAAGAACACGAAAAGAACAAAAGAAAGTATCAAAAATAAATAGAAAAAAATAATAGCAAAAGAAAGTGGTAAAAGAGTACATTAAAATCACTATTAGCACTTGTTGTTTTGTATGTTTTGGTGCTTATAATTTGCAATCTGTTTGATCCAGTATTTTTACTTTCAACGTATATTGCTTACTGTTTTGAGAGTAAATGTCTTAAGCTTTGATGCTAAAATCTACTTTAGAACATTTCTTTAGATATTCATTTTGGTGTGCTTACTATATCTTAATATTTTCCTTTTCAATTTTTTGGTGATCTTTGAGTATGCCAAAGTTTTATTCTCCTTGAATTTTATATTCTTATTTTTTTTATTTTTCTTGCTTTATTTCTTGACCTCTTTTTTAGTTTGGTTATCATATTTTTTGAAATGAACAATTGGAATTGTAAGAGTGGTGAAGATCAAAACCACAAGCCAAAAGGAAAAAGTTACATGAAGCAACTTACATTTTGTGCATTTTGATTGATTTCAATTGAGTTGTAATATTGTATTGATTTTTCTCTTGTAATCCAAGACTTACTAGGTGTCTTGGAAGGAGTCTTTAATCGTATTTCAAAATTGGTGCACATCTCTTGTTTAAACTCATCTTGGAATGAAATTGTCTCTAAATCACTCTAGTTTCCTTTCTTAGAGTTGACTTCACCTTTCCTAAAAAACGTTCACCATACCTTTACCAAATACCAAAACCGATCCACTTTTCCATACTTCATCCTACCTTCCGCACAAGTTCTCTTCTCCATGAAGTTTCTTACATGCGTTTCCACGGAGTTTCTTACCTGTGCATTGGGAGGAGCATATGTGCCACTAAGGGGGCTTACCGGATTTGTTCCTTTAGGGTAACTCCCTCTTGAATAGCAATATATAACGCATTTATTTAAACATTGTCTGTATCGTAGCATGTTGATGTCTCATGTATAACCAACTAAAGATCCCGGTATGTCCAAGTTAAGGCCTAGGTCTAAAGGTACGGATTCCGTACACCTTCACATACCTATGCACCAATAATAAGCAATTGATTGCTTCGATATACTTGTTGGAGGACCAACAACTTATATTGAACTTCAATAGTAGGTACATGGGCAAAATAAGAGAAAACAAAAATAGAGAACAATCAAAATGTTTCTTCGCCACCGCACAAAAATGGTTCCCAACAATTGTGTCCCTTCCCACATATCTAAATTGTTGTAGACTTTTTAAAACTGCTGCAGTTGTTTCCTGTGGTGTGCCTTGTCTCCGTTCAACAGAGAGGGGGGGCAGGAGGGACGTCAAGGGTGATTCCTGCTTGGATTTGGCCCCATCCAATAAGACGCCAATGCTTCTCAACACGTCGACTAAGTGCTATCTTCTCACCCTTGCTAGTGCACACAGGGGATGTAAGTTGCAACTTTGCCAAGTCATTTTTCACAGCAATTACTCTGGCCCCCGTTGACATTGATCCTATGTTTAACATTAGCATCTCTCCCTTCGTCAGCTTTGATACCTTCCCCTGTCTCTCAGACCCTTTTGTTCGGACCCCAAGAAGCCGTCTAAGCAGGAAAAAGTTTACCTACAAGACCAATACAGAATAAGGTTGAGAAGAAATAAAGGTTTTACAAACATCTCTATCTTAACTCATCTTTTGAATTGCAAAAGTCAAACTTGATTGATAACTCATTACTGGCAGCAAGCACAAATCGATAATTAAGAATAACTTGCCTCCAATTCAACAAAAACCTCAGGTAGTGATCCGACCTCTCCTAGAACTTGACCTACCAACCTATCAGCACGTGTCAGTGTGGGATCCATTGTTGTCCCAACACCAATTAGGCCTCCAGGTACAGCAAATTGAAGCTCATTTTGTTCAGCATACAATGAAACTATTCTTGAGTATATTGGTGTGCATCGGATATTTCCACTCTCATCTTTAACAACAATCCCAGGTCGAACTTCAATGAATTGGTTCACCTTCAAAACACCCTGTAAAGAAAAATTTGTCAGGTAGTCTTACCTTAGTCTTTTAAGCCACGTTACATAAATACCAGACAGGCAAGGTTTATTTCATTCCTTGATTTCGGAATAAAAATAGCAAGTATCAAACATTATATAAATTATGCATTCCAGGCAAATCAAGACGACAGCGCAAATCAAGCAAGACTTACCCTCAAAATGCTTCCACCAGCTACACCTCCTTTTATTTCATCAACCTCAAAACCAGGTTTATTGACATCAAATGACCGGATTACAATCATGTTAGGTGGAGAAACAAAGTTCCTCTCAGGGATTGGGATCTTCTTCACAATATACTCGCACACAACATCAATATTATACTTTAACTGTGCTGAAATGGGTACTACTGGTGCACCATCGGCAACAGTTCCCTGGCACGTCACAAAAAAAAGGTGGAAACTTTCATGTAGGCTATTGAAAAGGAATTCAATTGTGTAAAAGAAATCTATTTAAAGAAAACTAACCTGTATAAACTTTGAAATTGCTTCATGCTGATTGATTGCCACATTTTCTTGAATCAAGTCAACCTTATTCTGAAGGATAATTATATGCTGTAGACGCATAATTTCCACAGCAGCTAAGTGCTCAGAGGTTTGTGGTTGTGGACAGCTTTCATTAGCAGCTATGAGTAATAAAGCTCCATCCATGATTGCTGCTCCATTAAGCATAGTAGCCATGAGAATATCATGTCCCTACAGATATTGGTAACATAAAAACATATATCACTCCTGTAAGAACAAACTAAAATATATATTAAATGATTTAGGCATTTGATTGGAGACCTGTCGTTACATTGCTTATAGATACCCAAGAGTAAAAGCAAAAAATATATATGACGAAATCTTAGGTGCTCTTTGCAGCACCTTTAGTTATTAGGTTAGTGAGCTGATTAAGGTGACCAAGGTGATTTATGAATGAGAATGAAACCTTAATAGCAAGGGGTATATTTAGATTTGAAAAGAATTCAAAAAGGTAACAAATCAGAAATCTTGAATGCCACCAATACAACAGTTTTACAGCAACAAATGACAGTATTAGTTGTGTTCCACTATGTATGATCAGTCACATAGATCACACTATGTAGTTGGACTCGGTTAGAAACCAAAATTCTCAAGGATACTATTCACCATAAGATCCTTTTATTGATGTCCTTGGTCTCCCCATACCCCTTTTCACATGGCTAAAAAAAAAAAGAATACAACATGATCTATTCTCATAAGCAGTACTTCTAATTACAAAAATTTGTCATTTTTCCTTGATGAATCATACCAATATATCCCCTTCTTGTGGCCACATTCATATTTCTTCAATAAACACAATTTTTCAATATTCCAAACCAGTAGCTATTATGCTCATTATGCTCCTTGAGCATCACATTTATCTTACTATGTAAGATTTTATGTATACTATACCACTTCTATAGCAGTATTAGAGTAACTACATACAGTAATGACTAACTTAGATGAGGGAATACATCTATAAGAGCAAGAGATCTCTATTGCTCATTAAGAGCACCTAAGAATTTTTCTGTGTGTATATTCATACATCATGCACATACACACACGATATCTCATATATTCCTTCCATTTAAGGACAGAAAATATGCTAAGGAGAGATGATGTATACAAGTAAATGTCTCAATATTATATCTTACCAAATGTGCAGGTATATCTCATATTATAGCTAAAATAAAATCTAATGAATGCATTATGCATTAAGCAGTCCTAAATAATAATGTAAGTCCAGGACTTTACCGGACAATCCACAAAAGAAACATGTCTCAGCAATTTCATCTTGCTGTTTTCAAACCCTGGCACATCACACATAGGACTATCTTCTTTCCCACTTCCATAAGCCCTGTAAGAAACAATTAATCAGCTCACCAAAAGTTAAAATAACCTGATATCATAATGGCTAATGGAAAAATAAGCACCCACTTGTAGCACATAGGCCTTGGACACCGTTCATCTTCACACTTGTATATTTTTGCATTTGCATAGCCAAGCTTGATTGTGATGTTACGCTCCAACTCATTTTTGAAACGCACAGTCTGCACAACATTCATGGAAACAATAGGTCAATAGTTTAAATATCTAAAGATAAAAGGTAAGTGTCAATAATAAAACATGGCAACTTTACGTGTAATCCTGCTTTTTAAAACAGAAGAACAAAAAAAAGCAAACAACCCCATAAAGCCTCTAGAAATAACCACTTCCAATCAAGAGAACCCAATTCAGGCTTTCAAATACAAATAGAATTTATCCATAACAAACTATAATATACATATTGAATAAAATCCACTAGCCAGGTTTTACAAGCTGAATGTCCCCACGTACTCAGGTTGACTAAATGAAAGTCACCCGCGATAACCATATAAGATGACGAGTACATACTCTTCTTAAACCTCTACTCCACAACAAAAGAAGTGTATTGGGACAAACCTAGGTCTCACAAAAAAACACAATATATATATATATATATATATATATATATATATATATATATATATGTGTGTGTGTGTGTGTGTGTGTGTTTTGTTGGGGGACCTAAACCATTTTCTAAAAGACTATCCTAAATCTATTAAAAGGGTCACTCACTATGGAATACACGTACCAAGCCCATCAATACTAGACATGACTGCATTGGGAAAACCTGAAGTCTAAAAGATAATGTCGAAATAAAATATATAAATGCAGCAATAGTCACTTTATAAACCAGTTTTGTAGAGTTCAATGAAACCTAAATCACTTGTAAGAAAGAGAAACATTCCAAGACAAAGGAATACCTGGACACCTGATATTGCTTTCACAACTGTTGACTTGCCATGTGCCACATGACCAATAGTGCCTGTCAGGATGCAATGCTATACATCAATATCCAGTTACAGATGGAAGAGAAGCTTACACAACTTATGTTGTACAGTTTAATTTTCATGTGGCATCAGCTTAAAGATTTCTACACTGCCAACCAATTAGAAATCACCATATGTATTACTTTAAATACAGTTTTAACGAAAGTGAACAGTTTTAATATATATTGTAATCTATGATTGGATAATAATATTAAGAAATTGCACACCATCAGTGCATTTTAATTACATTATAAGCGCTAAATCAAAAAAATGTGCGAAAATATTACCAATATTAATAGTAGCTTGCCGAGATATGACTTCTGGAGAAAGTGGATGCAACTTTGTCACATCCAACTTACTCAGGTCTTGCTCCATCAAACCCTTCCGCGACATTTTGGCAGATTTCGATGGGATCTTAAGTGGCGAAACTGTTTTGTGACCTGACAACTAAACTATCTGCATGTATATATAACACGGGACAACAAAAAACTGCATCAGAATATACCATTTCTTTACTTGAAATGTATATCTATGTAATGTAATGCATTAGACAAAATCTAATCCTCTATTGTCTTATCCAACCACAACCCCTCACCGGTGAGGGGTAAATTGTGTATACTTCACGCAGATTTATTATTTTCTAATAAATAAAATTAAATACTACAAGTGTGTCCAAAATAATATTGGTCTACGCTTTTTGGTATAATTTTCTAACATATCAAAATTGTGCACAGAAAACACTTTAGATTTGTAGCATTTATGAATATATTGTTCAACCTTCAGTTCAGGCACCAAAGCCCAACAAACACAACTTTTTTTCGCACAAATTCTATTTTGCAAGACACTTGAGTAGATTGCCGAATGAGCATAAAGATATATTTACTGAAAAAAAAACCTTTTAGTCTTTTCAAAGAAGACAAGAATCAATATAATTTTCCTTTTGCCTAATTTCAATTTCCAAAACCATCATGAATATCACACTCGCGTGATAACTCTCGTAAACTCGTTCGAGTTCACTTTACATTCCCACACCCATTATCCGAGTTGACTCAGAAGCAAACTCATTTTTGGAGCAGGATTGGTAGGCTCGCTGGGAACTCGGTGAGCTCGGCGAAACTCCCGAGCTTGCAATCGAGTTGGAGAGTCCATAGGGGTTTTCTTTTTAACCCAAAAGAAAGCCATCGATTGTCGTTTCTTGTGCGGAAATAGAAAAGCTCACCGCGATTTCGTTCTTCTCCTACAACTCGCTGTTCTTGTCTCTATTCGCCTCGTATCGTTCTCTTTCCGGTCACCCCAAATTCCTCGTCGTTTCGCAGCGTGGTGGTACGTCGTCCTCTCTAGTTGCGGTTTTCTCAGCTCGCGGATTTTTCTGTTTGCAGTTCTCCGAAAATGGAAGCTCCACAACACTTGCTTCGTCTTGGAACTTATGATTCGAGCTCAACGACAGTCACTAGGTTTTTTTCGGCGCTCCAGGACATGTGAACCAGTTGATGTTGGGCTTAGAAATGATTGTTTGCTTTCAATATGGACCATAACTATTTAAAGTACAATTAGAGGTTTGCTTCTTACACCTCCATAATTGCTAACTGCACGCCCATAACTTCTAAAGTGTCTGGTTCTTCGCATTTTATTTGAAAGCTGCTGCTCCTTGTTCACAGTTACCTATAATTTTCACTATCGAGGTCTAAAATTTCGCCGCAATCGTCACATTTTGAAGTTTTTCCAATTCATTATCATTCCTCACATAATTTTAATATTGAGGTGAACACGCCACTTTCCAGAAAATGGTCCTTCTGGATTCCGGAAAAGTGTTTATTACGGAACACTAATCATGAATCCCTAATTCAGAATTCAAAGTCCGATGATCTTCCGAAATAATCAAACCAAAAAGTTCTTGAAAAATACATTATGGTAAAAAGAAAAATACTAACTCACCTGTTGACGAAGGATTATGTTGTTTTCTTTTAAAATTATTGAATATGGTGTAAGTTGATTAAGAAAGCTAAGTGAAATCTCCACTGGACATTAAGATATCAAGCTATCTAGATGTGAAGGTTCCTTTCGCAAAGCTCAAGAGAAGAAGATGATGGATTGATTCAAAACAAAAAAGAAATGGAAAGCACATAAACCATAGAAAACCAAGAACAATTAAAGGAAGAAGAAAACATAAAATGAAAAGGAAAAAAATGGTAAAAATGTGAGAAGCACGCCACTACAAAGTTAAGCTAGAAGTCATGGCAACCTTGAATATGATTGGATGTGTGTCGCCACTTGCTATGCAAGATAAGGCTTAAAAGTTTCACTCCCAAGGGAGGAAACTCTCACAAATGGTTGAGACACAAGAGTGTTTTTACTTCAAAATGTTCAACTCTTTTACATGTCTATGAGCACCCCTTATATAGAAGAGTTTAGGGGCCTCTAAGCAAATCAAAGATACCTAAGGATATCTGTACAAAAACCTAACCCTAGCTTCTAGAAACTAGGTCAAATAAGGTTACAAAAATTAGAGACAAAAGACCTAATTATGGTGTGTACCAGGCTAATTTCGTTCTAGCACAAAAGGAGACAAAGAATGTGTCTCAATGTCTCCAAAAAGTGGCCAAAGTATGCTAAAAACAAAGGAGACCAAAGGTACATAGGTACACTTGCTTCATGGCTTTTACTTTATGTTTTATGCTTTTGCTTTACTCTCTCCTCCACATCATTTATGCTCCCCAATCACCATGCACCACCTAGCATTGTTTTCTTACTCCTAATTAACTTACAAAGTAAATAAACATAGATTAGCATGTTGGCTTAAGTCAAGTCAACTATAGTCAACAAAGTCAAACCTAGTCAAAGGTCAATACAATAAGTCAACTAAAGTTGATTCAACTAAGTCAACTTTGGAAATCAAAAATAACAAATACAAATAAAAAGTATGAAGGATTAGTGAACTTCCTTTCTAAACATGCTTAGTCTTCTTAAACATGTGCCTCCATTCTTGGTTGGGGTCAATCCTTCATCACCTATTTTTTGGCAAGAACAATGCAGCGGTGTCGACTCAGTGGTGAACGATGGCGGTTGTGCTTTGCAGACCAGTGGTGACAAAGCAGAAGCAGCGGCAGCGGCGTGGTGCACAGTGGACAGCGTCTTGCAAACCTACAAGAAGGAGTTAGCGTAAAATTATAATTCCAGGATATTTTTGTCTTTTGACTTTATCAAGGGATGTATGTTTCTGATGATCATGTATTGTCAAAACGGATAGCATAAGCATATGTTTGTCAAATATAGAACATGTTACAAATATAATTATTCGTATGAACCAATATTAAGTTTTCTAAAAAATATTCACTGTATAACTTGAAAAGTCCCAATAATTCACACCATGTTGGTTAGCTTTAAAAATCTATCGAGTAGTTGGCCCAAGCAAAAATTCAGCATAGTCATATCATAATTGTTTCTGAACATTTCTGACCTAACAAATGATTTGGACTTGCTATACCCAATTGGATTGGACAATTTCAACATGATGATTCAACAAGTTTTAATAACATTGATCCCATAATTTACTTTTCATAACTTTTTATTCTGTTAATTTTGAAAACACATTAACATCAAAGATTTTAGTTTCACCTTTTGTCTTGACGTCAATCAATTGAAAACTTAATATGGATTTTAAAATTAGAGCAATCATGGCACAATATATGCCCCTGGAATGCTAAGCTTGCTAAGCGAAAGTTCCAAATCATGTGATCAAAGAACATGAAAAGAAAATTAGGTTAATCAATATACTGTTTTCACCGCAAGCAGCATGGGTGTCACTTTTTCCCTTATCATATTTGAGTCAACTTGAATTTTTACACTGAAGTTAGGGGATTGTATCATATGGAAATGGAAATGTAGTATTTTTTATATTTAGAAGGCAGAGTGGATTACTTAGCTTATTTCTATCACAAGAATTTTTATTTAGTTATGTAGATTATTTTTTCAATTGTAGTTGTTTTAATACTTTAATAATTATGAAAACTCATTCACTTAATATTGATGCTAGAGGAACTTCTCTTCCCTGTTAGCATGGTTTTGAGGCTCTCTGCTTTCAATAAGTTGGATGGATATAAGATTAGTTGGTAGTATTGAGGAATCATATTTTTGTCATTTCATTTTTATTAATTTGATTTATTTATTTATTTTATTTTTACAGTTTAGATTTGCCTTTTTTTACTTTACTGCATTTCATTATTATTTTATTTTATTTTATTTTCTTATTTATTGAAAGAAGACATCATGTAATGATAGATAGTTATAAAATATACAGGAAGTGACATTTTGTGACTATTATTGTAATAAAATTGAAAAATTAGTAAGAAATGTATGTGAGAGAATAATCATATTTTATAATAGGTAAGAACAATAACTTATCATTACTAGCAATTTATTATTTTAATATAATAATTTGTGTAAACACATGTTGTGCATATGATTTTTTAAATATACGTGATATTATATTAGCAGATAATGATATTGTAATGTTATTAAGTTAATATATAAAATAAAATTATATTTATTAAAAATAAAGTGAAATATATCAGGAAAGATAAAAGAATAATGATTGATAAATAGAAAAAAAAAATAGAGATAAACGATTTTATTAAAAACTTGTAAAAATAACAGTCAATTTTTAAAAATTTAATAAATAATTATATTTTAAAGGGTAAAATTGAAATTTTGAAATGTGGACACAAAAGAGAGAATTCACTTTATATATTGTTATAGATACTAACATGTCTATTGATGTATAACATTGTTTAAAGATTTATCTTTGACTTAAGTTTATGTATTTAAAATATTATCTTATAATAATTTTATTTTATTTATTTATCTTTTTTTTATATATATATATATATATATATATATATATATATATAAAATTAAAAATACATTTAATGAAATTCATAAATATGATATTTTTTATTAATATTTATTGTATAATTATAATTATTACTTTTTAATATAATTCTATATAAATAAAATATATAGATAAATAATATATATTTATTATATTATTAAAACTATTACTTTTAATAAAATTGTATACAAATAAAATATATAGATGAATAATATAGAATGTTTAATGTATTAATCAACATTTATACCCATTTAAATTTTATATGTTATTATAATATATTATTTATTATAAATAATTTAAAATTGGTAACTTCTAATACGAGCATTAAAACAAGTTTCGAATTCTCAATACTGAATTTGTCCCGAACAAATCACTATATTTTTTTCCAATCATTTAATTATGTTTAATATCCTAATTTTACTGATTTTCTTTTTAATAATATTGTAAAATGGCTTGTTTTATATTATTGTTACTTATATTGGAACTTTAATATTTCGTACCAAATTTTAATAATCAAATATCTATATTTTACTTAAATTATTGTATAATTAAAATTATTAGAATGCAAAAGACTATTTGGAAGTTCATACTTTTCAATAGAATGTAAATTTCAAATCGAATAATTATATCTTATTTCAATCAAATCAAAGTTATTTTTTTATAGATTAAAGCAATACCTCGTCAAAAGATTTCTAAATGGGTTCTACTCTTAAAGATAGTAGTCGTTCGCCAAGTTGTTGTTCTTATGTCAAAGTGAACGATACCTATAAAAGAGACTCAAACACTCAAGTCAACAAAGAACTTTTCTTGGATAGTCAAATCTCTCAAATTAGCAATTAATGATGAAATTGATCTTAATTATTTGGGTCCACGTGTATTTATACTAAATTTCTAAGGATCATTACTTGGCCTTTTACAGTCATATGTGGATCCTGACTTCATTATGGGCTTGGACCTAGCTATGGACTTTGTGGGCCTAATGTTGGAGGCCCAACTTGCTAGAAGGTCTACTCGATTAGCAAATTCTTCTTAGTTACAAAAACGCTTCATACTTACTGGTTTGTTGATAAATACTCTGCTTTTGGTTGAGTGCCTTGCTATTTGGTCACTTACTTTTAGTGTTTATCTTATCAAGGCTATTAAGTATTTGGTTCGGACTTCTTGGACTCAACTGATAACTAGCTGATTCTCTATGCATCAGGTTTTCTAATCTTCTTAAGGGGTTGTCCTTCTTAAAGGCTTAGAGTCGATCTTCCTTTAGGGATGGGCCAATTCCCTTCCTAAGGCCTAACCATTGACTAGGAACTGGTCAGTCCTATATGATACATCAACCCTCCAACCTTTTGCCAATTTCATTTGCCAAAGCTTCGAGGAGTTCTAACAAGCCTTTTGATGGGTTATGCTGGCCGTCTAAGGTTTGTGTAAGGTAGAGAAGTCCATGGTTCGTAGTTTATTCTATCTTTTTGTGTCCTCAAATTTGTTTTTTGAAAAGAAAAAAGAAAAAAGAAAAAAGAAAAAATAAAAATTCCTAAATTCTTATTGTCCTTAGTTTGCTTTTGATAACGTTGTCATTGACATGATCAAATCAATACTACTTATCTATAACAACTTCAGTATTGTTAAGAAAATAGTCAACAAAATAGAAAGGGTAAAGTAACCCAAAGTCGTTTCCCAAAGAACACATAATTGCTTTCTAACAAATTAGTTCTTATATAAACTATACAAAAGAGTTAGTCAACTACATTAGGAGCATGCCACATGGCAAGAACACGTGTCTCACAAAAGATAGCAACTTGGAGAGCACTCTAGCTAAAGGCCCACAACCTTTTAGAAGGTTTGTGCTCCATAGGGTTTTTACCTTAGACCCATGTGTTTCCTTAGGGTCCATCTCCTTTAGGCCCAAAACGCTACACTACAACCTTATGCCCAATACAAGGCCCAAAAGAAACCCTAAACTACTTGGTCCATTATACAAGGCCCAAAAGAAAACCCTATACTACTAAGCCTATAATATAAGGCCCAAAATAAACCTAATCTTTTAAGAACTCACTAATGGCCCATAATGATAATAGCTTGGGCTTACCTTTCATAGATGACTCTAACTCTTCTTGAGTGTGTTTGGTCGTTGCTCGAGGGTATGCCATTAGAGAGGGAGGTAACATCATGCCAACGACTTTTCTCGAGTGGGTTGTGAATGATAAGGTTAGCGTGTCGAAGAAACTGATGGAAAATAGTGCCAGATTGGTGAACCAATCTAGGGTTGGTCCTTGCAGAGTGGAGGAACATGCCTTGCACAGAACGTCATTAAGAGTTGAGTAAAGGCTGGTTTGGTTGGTGTACATGACCACATATTCAATGGGGATCAATAGTGCCATCATAATAGACTGTGGGAACCTTCCATTGCTTAGGGAGGGGGTTTTAGTGATGCAATCAATGATGGGATTTGTGTGACTACTCCTTGATGTTAAGGAATTATTGGTCACACCTTTAGTATTGGAGGTTGGGTTGTACTCTCTCTCTTTTTCTATTTCATGAGCAGCCATTCCTCTAGATAGGGTTTTCGGCCCTGCATACACAGTATCGTCAACTCCTTTTCCATTGACCTGTTTTTCGTCTCAATCCTCCTTTTCAACCTCGTGTTTTCTTCTTCCAAGGCATCCATTTCCTTAGCATTTCGCTTGCTATAGTCAGCGAAATCTTGTTGCATTTTTGCTTACACTTATAGGATAACAACTAGATTAGTAGAGGGTCCAACTCCTTTTGCTTTTACTGTCTTGCTTTTGGTAGACAACATTTTTCAAGTTTTCACATTTTCATGTCTTCACGGCTTCTTCTTCATAGAATATAATTTGACCCCACAATGGGCTCCAATTGTTCTTACGAGGTCAATGTATACTCTGCAAAGTCTCCTAAAATGCTCTAAAGGGTTCACAAACTTGGTCTCAAGGGGTATTCATCCTCCAAAGTCACGGACATAGGGGGAGGTGCCTACAAAAGACACTTTAATGCCAAAGTAATTCTGGAATGTTAAAGAATAAATGTTAAAGAATATGTAGTCATGTACTTCGTAAAATGTGCTTGTATATTAGGGTTCATGATCCTTACTTAGTTTGGCTTTAGTTTAGTTGACCTAATTACCTGATAATCCTATTGAGATAACTAACCTTGGATTTACCTGCTTTGATGTTTATGTTGGCTTGATTTGTTGGCATAGTTCGAGTACATGTCGTTCTAGAGGGCCAACATGTACTTCGTTGGGTCGTGTACCTTGTAGGGTACCTTGGTCGTGTATAACACATTAGCCCCCAGGTCATGTACCTTAGTGGGTATCCTGCTTGTGTACAACACAAGTATAATTAATAAGTCTTTGGAGTTGTATTTTAGGCCAAAGTTTTTATTGTAGTTTTCAATTTTTCCTTGTAATATTTTTGGGTCAAGAATCCAAGGAAGCATGATGAAGCCCAATATCATAGGCCAACATGATGGCAACACATGCTTCCTTATTGAGCTTGATTGTGGTTGCACAGACTAAGGCCAAATCCAACGTCAACAACATTCTTCGAAGACCCTTTAGCATCATTTTAGCAGCCAACCATTTTCTTGGGCCTGCATAATGTTTCTTCTAGCAACCCAATTGGTTTGGAGCAACAAGCATGCATCTTCTATGTTGGCCTAATTCAAACAGTGCTAGTGTCATGTACGCGACCAACAACCCAACGATTTCAAAGCGTCAAAGCCTTTTCTTTTCTCATCAGGATTCACATTTTGCTAGCTAAGGTTCCTTCTTCATCCCTTAGGCATTCAACCTCTTAGCCGCTAGGGTTCCTTCCCCACGAGAGGGTTGCCCTCCATTTTTAGCCGATAGGGTTTTGTTAGTGGCATGTTTTCCTTCTTCTAGGTACATGACTACCTTTCTTCTTCTTATAAAAGGTAGGCCACTGATTGTAAGAGTTAACTTTGATGATATGAGTGATTCGTGTTTCTGCATTATTTCCTTTCAAAGTTCACCTTCTTCACCAAGAGTTCAACCTAGGGTTGCCTCATTAGTGAGAATATAACGAGTCCATCTTCAAGAGAAAGGAAGCCAAGAGGAAACCATGCGGCATTCATGAGACTTACGTGGAGAAGGATAAAGGCGCAAAAGCTAGAAGATGAGTAAAAAAGTGGTGTGGAAATGGTGTTTGGAGAAGCTCTCAAGTGAGTTTAGGACAACACTCAAGGAAGGAGGCTAGAGGAAGCCACTAAGGAGAACTCTAGCCTAAGTTGATTCACAAAAAGAAAGGATTCTGGAGTTATCTCAATAGAGTTTCTCTACTATATTCATGAATGAATTTGCAAGGGTCCTAAACTCTCTATTTATAGGAGAAAATGAGAGCTAAGTGGTCTAGAAAAATGGTGGGAAAAAGGATCTAGAATGTGGTATTTCGATCTAAAAAGAGAGCATGAGGGAAGTGTGACTTGCCATCCAAGCAAATCACATGGAGCATGCATGAAGGCACCTAAGAGAAGCTTGGTGACCAAGCTTTGCGCGAGAAGGATCTAGAACCTTGAGAAATGCACTCTCCTTTTTGGTGGCCCAACTCTCCTTTGGTCGAATTCACCTTTAAAGCCCAATACATGGCCCAAAGAAAAGCCTATTCTACAATACCTAAAATACAAGGCCCAAAATTAAACCCTATTCTAATATTTACAAACAAAGAGTCATAGACTAGGTCTTCACATCTTCCTTGACCCGTGTAAAGTTCATCTTGGGCCTTACATGTACATTTGAGGCCCATTCCTCTTGTATTCTCCTAGCCATTGCTCTTGTACATCTCATCAGCATCCAAGTTTGTAACATTTACGAATTTAAATAATAAAATAAAGAAGTAACAATAAATCATCATTTATTATAATTCATTTCCCAAAAATACATGAAATTTAAAACTTTATTTCACTATAAATAATCGTAAGTCCATGCTTATAAAAATTCATATAAAATATCAAGGTCTGATAATATAAAAGTTTACAATTTATTCAAAAACATAATAAACTCAGATAAAAATCTTCTCCTAGACTAGCCCATACTCTGGCTCTATCCCTCACCAGATCCACCTACAACATCATCTATTCCCGTATACCGGGTACACGATCATCACCAAACACAAGCAGATAAGGTGAGCTAACAATATATAAACATATACAATCATATATATTAAGCATATTTATATCAAAGGAACACTATCTCAAGATGTCTTGCTGCCATACGTTCAAGCCACAACTTGTAGAGCACGTGTGGGAAACTTGCTACGGACCATACTCCGTAACGCTAGGTGGAGTTCCCAATACAAACATAGTTCGTAACGTCCCAAGACTACCAAACTAGTCAGCTAGTTACTAATGAGGGCAACCTATCTGGACCCATTCGTAAGAGCCATAGCTCACACACTCACACCGGCAACACTCGCCAACCCAAGCCACAATTCAAGAGTTCCTCGTGTTCATCCGCCATCCCGAGCCACAACTCAAAAGAAGCCATTCTGAGCCACAACTCAAGGAATGTCACGTGCTTAACCCCTATCCTGAGCCACAACTAAAGGAACACCATCAAGCCGACCTTCGAGATATCACCAAAGCCTTGTAGACCACACACATCCAAAGCAAGCAAGCACAAATTCTGCCTTAGCAATATCGCCTGGGGCTGCTTCTGAGCCACTAGGCAAAACATGCTTCCAGACCGCCTGGCGGGGGACACGTCTCGCCAAGCGCCACACGCCTTGAAGCCCACTAACGTTGCAGACTTCGCATGGCGAGACCACCTTCACCGCCAGGCACCACATGTAACAAGACTCTTTTGTTTTCTTAGCTTTCGACTAGCGATTCCAAGCTCATCGCCAGACGCTACACCAGTACAACGAACCTGTACTTGTTTTGTGGCACTTCATCCCATTTTTAATCCTCAATCACGCAATTGCATACATATAGAGTATTAGATTTCTCCACTATTTAGCACTCCATGGTCTCCGTAAGGTACCCATTGGTATACACATATCTTTCTACAATTATTCACACATTCTCAATAAGTCAATCCTAGTTACCATTCCTTCTTTAACTGATACATAATACATGCCCTCATTAAGTACATCAGTATCGCCTTCCTCTCACCTCATAATTTCCCCTTTAATCAAATACCACCTAATCACCATACCTTAACATTTACATATACCATATAGTAATTTATACAACTCACAAGAATCTCCAAGTCCTAAGTTTCATCGTGCAGCCAATATCATGCCTGGTACTGGTTTAGCTAGCCCAAGTTTGCACTATTTTCAGTCCATTATCCTTACATGTACAAGATCACATTAGAGTTATTTCCTACTCTAAAATCTTGTCTGTTTCGTCACCCTAATCCCTCATCCAATAATCAACAATTCCAACTAAATAAGGAAATTGGGTCCAACAGAACCCCAGCCCTACAACTGCACCTCATAGCACCAAAATATCAACTTTTCCTGTAATGGCGCTTGGTGGCACATAGCATGCCGCCAGGCGATGCATCAAATTCTGGAAATTCTAGAACTTCTCCCCACACCTACGAGAATCCAAATTTCCAATTCTCCAATTTCCCTACTTGTGTATTATTTTCCACACTTAATTACATCACCCCATTTCACACATAACTAGTTTAGCACACCTTAATTAAGTTCACATCGTAATTCATACTTGAATTGTTCCTTAACCTAAAATTTCCAATTATTCAAACCCTAACACGCCCATATATCAATTTAATCCTTTTAATTTTGATTATTTGTTAATTTGCCCCACCTTAGCGTCCATCATTTGATTCTCAATTATTAATCCCTATCTTCCCAGTCAAAATTACCCAGCACACCCAAAAACATCAAGATTGAGCATAAATTGGCTTGCGTCGCCTGACGGGTGTTCATCACCGCCAAGCCATTCATCAAAACTCAGAAAACTTGGTTGATCAACTTACGTCGCCAGGTGGCACAACGCTCACCCTTGGCGGTTCCTCATAAGAACCTAGAAAACACATAGAAACACATGCATCGCCTGGTTGCTTTGAAGGCTTGCCAGGCGGTTCTGGAATTTTTTCCAGAAACCCAGAAATTTAAGCACGACCAGCCAAAGAATTTTAGCCCAAACAGGCTATACATAATGCAATTAAATTCAAATTTTAAGATTACAAGTTCCAACTGCCCTAACTTGGATTAAAACTTGATGAATATAGAGCTCCTATTAGATTACCTCTGAATTTTCACCCCTCACAATGCTCAACAAGGAGAGACACTAAACCCAAAAGAAATTTTTGGCAAAAAGAAAGTTATTTTGCTTAGGCTAAGGTTCGAACACACAACCATACAAATATCAACTCAATGCACAACCATTCAACCAATTCATGTTTTGTGATAATTTCTATAAATATAGGATTATATTATCACTCACCACGCTCAATTATATTATTAAAATAATGCACAATTAAAACAACACACAATTGGCAGTAAAGATGGCAAATAAACCCATCCCCGTGGGTATTGTCCGAACTCGTCCCCGTTTTGATGGGGAATCCCCGTATTGACTGAGTATGTGTATGGGTATGGGGAATCCCCGACTTTTTCAATTAGGTATGGGGATGGTTATGGGGATGTACATATCCCTGCCATAATACCCGTCCCCGCCATATCTCCGTCATCGTTTAAATTATTAAAATATTCACAATTAATTAAGTTATGAAACTAATTCACATCTCCAATATATTTTTCATCTTATCATAACATTTATGTAATTATGTTAAAATTATGTATGTCAATTAAAATTTTATGTCTCATATTTGAATATTTCTATTTTTTTTAATATTTCTATTTATTATATATTTTCCTTTCACATGAGTATGTTTAATACTCTCAATTTAAGTGTTTAATAACATAAACCTTTCATTTACTAGGTAAGATAAAAAAATTACTTATTTTTATTAATTTTTGTTTCATTTGAATAACTCTTTTGTTTTGCTAAAACAATTATTTCTCAGCCATTGAATATATATGTTGATATTTCAAAAGTGTTCTTAGATGTCTAAGGTATTTTTCATCTTATCATACCATTGATTATACATTTGTTTTTCTTTGTGGGATTTCTTTCAATAGTTTCTGTATCACACCTAGCCTGACTCAACCAAATAAGTAAACAATGCATGCACCAAGGCCGCCAAGCATTCAACCTAAGCCAAGTCAGCCTAACTTGTATCGGTTCTAACCTACATATCGTCAAAGAAGGTAGCCGGTCTAGGCCGGCTACTCCAGCAAACCCGGTAAGATTAAAGCCCGACCCAGGCCGACTACTCCAATAAACTTAGCGAAATAGAAGCTCCCGCGTCCAATAAGTCTTGAGGGCCTAGGTTAGGGCCCAGGCCCACTCATAGCCCAAGCTACAGCCCAAATCAAGGCCCGGCCCATGAGGTGGTCAGACATCATTAATGCTCTATAAAAACGCGTGGACCCCATTAATTAAAGGTACGCATTCATTAATCACTGATTTGACTCTCTGAGAGCTTTGACTTACTTGAGCTTCAGAGACTCTTCTGCAGGTAACCCCTCCTGGGTTCAAGCTGACATGTATCGATCAGGAAGAGGCCAACCGAAGAGATAGCGGACTACATGGTAAGGTGACGCTTGTGCCTAACTTATCTTATTTCACGAGACGAACACCTTTAGTACTCGCTTTTCTCCGAAGATGGTTTCCACCCGCAGCAAAGCTGGAGCGAACAAGCAAGCGGATGCTGGTCCCTCTGGACCTCCTGGCATCACCCCTGATTTGGCCGCCATCCTAGACGGCCAAGCAAAGATGCAACAGGAACTCGCGGATCTGAAGAAACGCAGTGTTGAAGAAATGGAGGCGTTGAGACAAGAAAACTCTCGCCTCAGGCAAAAGATCGAGGCCGACCCCAACCTGAAGGGAAAAGCCAAAGAAACCTCTGAAGCCGTGAAGTCTCCGACTTTCCAGCCTACAGAGGAAGAAAGTGAATACAATCCTACCCCCCACACCTTCACCACCACCCAACAGACACCCATTATCTCTACCCATCCCCATCACCTCCCATCTGGTCAACCGGGGCTTACCGCACCCCCAACCCCTGCCGCCACCCTTCCTACCACCCAAATCCCCTACAACATACTCATCACCCTCCACACCACACATATTCCACCCTATAACCCACAATATCTTCCCACAACCCACATTCCCCCTCACAACATCACCTCCACCTTTCCTGCTATGATCAACCACCCCGTTCCACCTCACATGCTCCCTTTTCACCAGCCCAGACGCCGTCACCCATTCACGGACTTTATTGCCAACACCCCTCTTCCAGCCCAGTGGGAACCTTTCACCCTGGATCGCTATATTGGCGAAATCGACCCTGATGAGCACCTTAAAGTCTACATCACCCATGTCGCCTTGTACACATCCCAAGACGCAGTCTTTTGCAAAGCTTTCCCCACCACCCTCAAAGGCCCTGCCCTAGACTGGTTCACAACTCTTCCGCCCTACTCAATCGACAGTTTCGACATCCTTTCCCACATGTTTTCCACCTACTTCGCCGGAAGCCGTCCCCATCAAACCACCACCATATCCCTACTGGCATCAGACAAGAATCTAACGAACCACTCAGAGCGTTCATCGATAGCTTTAGTAAAGCCGCCCTTCGTACACCGCACCTCAACCAGGAGATGATTCTCCAGTGCATGACTCTTACCCTACAACCCGACCCCTTCGCCAACAACGTCTATCTCCACCCACCTGCCTCCATGCACGAACTCAAGTTACGTGCAGCCGACTACGTCCGCATGGAGGAAATGCAAACGCTTCACACCAAATTCTGCAACGACTACGCAGCAACCACCGCCAACCCCACCACACAACCTAACCCACGCCCTGATACCCGTCCACACGAATCCCGCCAACCTTGCTTCACCAGATATGCCCCCCTTACAGTAGCCCGTTCCCGCATTCTGGACGAAGCCCTCCAAGCCGATCTCATCCCTCCACCACGCAAGACAACCACACCCCCCAACGCCGACATGAGCAAATATTGCCGTTACCACCGCAACCATGGCCACACTACAGAAGAATGCAAAGCACTCCAGGATAAAATAGAAGAATTGGTTCGTGCTAGCCACTTTCGCCGCTTCATGCGTAGAGATGACCATTCCTCCTCCTCTCGATCCCGTCACCCCCCGCGACCTGATCACAGACGTCAACCAAATAACTCCCATCACAACAACCACCCCGCCCAACCCAACAATCAACAACAAGAGCCCGCCCACACCGACATCACCCCTGCCGACCCCCCCTTACGAGGCACCATTAACACAATCTCTGGTGGCTTCGCAAGCGGAGGCTCCACCTCTTCTGCCAAAAAAAGACACCTTTCCCTTTCGGGACGGAACCCAAACCAAAACCTTCCCAATCCGCTTCCTTATTGTCGATGCGCCAACATCTTACAACATCCTCCTGGGCCGTCCTTCCCTCAATACACTTGGCGCAGTCGTCTCCACCCCTCACTTGGCCATAAAGTTCCCTGCCCCATCCGGTGACATCCTGACCATACACTACGACCAGCGCTTGGCACGTGAATGCTACATGGCAAGCTTGCGACCACAACTCCCAATCCAACAAACCAACCATATCGAACGACCCCCTGGTTCCAGCATAGCCCTATCCGGCGAAGACCTTGACCCCAGAATAGGCCGGGATGTCCGCCTCGAACCAGTTGAGGACACCACGCCTCTAGAGCTTCCCAATGGTCACTCTATTAACTTAGGCACTGGTTTGAACTCTAACGAGCGTGCCACAATTACACCTATCCTCATCAACAACACATATCTTTTTGCCTGGTTGGCCGCTGACCTCCCTAGAGTAGACCCCCAGGTGGCATCCCACAAGCTGTCCATATATAAAGAAGCCTGCTACGTATCCCAGAAAAAATGCAAGCTTGGTGAAGAACGCCGGCAAGCAGCCAAGGTGGAAGCCGACAAGTTACTGAGCGCAGGATTTATAGAAGAAGCTTAATACACCACTTGGCTCTCTAACGTTGTCTTGGTGAAGAAAGCTAATGGCAAATGGCGGATGTGCGTAGACTATGCGGACTTGAATAAGGCTTGCCCTCGCGATGCCTACCTCTTACCCAACATTGATCGACTCGTAGGCGGTGCGGCAGGAAACAAGGTGCTTAGCTTTTTGGATGCGTATTCAGGGTATAACCAAATCCCCATGGCCACAACAGATATGCACAAAACCGCCTTCATCACGGACGATGCCAACTACTTCTATAGGGTCATGCCCTTTGGCCTCAAAAATGCCGGGGCAACTTACCAACGACTAATGGACAAAGTTTTCAGCCACCTAACAGGGCACTGTGTCGAAGTATACGTCGATGACATGGTTGTCAAGTCCCCAAGCCATCATCAACACACTGAAGACCTAGCAACAGTGTTCTCCGCGTTGCGCCAATATAACCTTCGCCTCAATCCCGACAAATGCGTATTCGGCGTTGACCGGGGTAAATTCCTTGGTTTCATGTTAACCCAACGCGGCATAGAGGCTAACCCTGAAAAATGCAAGGTTATCATTGAAATGCGCAGCCCCACTACTGTCAAAGAAGTCTGACGTCTCATGGTGATGAAGGATTATCTTGTTCCTTTTTAAGATTATTGAATATGGTGTGAGTTGATTAAGAAAACCAAGGAAATCCCCACTGGACATTAAGATAGCAAGCTATCTAGATGTGAAGGTTCCTTTCCAA
>Ga0214543_1004846_pt1 | contig 25253 bp, 23 predicted proteins | sample CNSS2metaG_FD_160094 | JGI IMG/M metagenome (GOLD analysis project Ga0214543, IMG submission 160094) | Root nodule microbial communities from cowpea collected in UCLA plant growth center, Los Angeles, California, USA - CNSS2 | ecosystem: Host-associated > Plants > Roots > Nodule | place: USA... | reverse complement strand
CTATCAAATAATTCAATCAAATTATTAATTATTAATATCATTAGTACCTTTTTCTACTTCTTCTACACATTTCCTCGTGTTAACTCCTTTTACTCTTTTTCTATTCTTCTTTCTTCTTCTTACTGTCTGCAAGTTTCTTCCTTCTCTCTCCAACTGCTTAAAAATTTGCAATGTCGGTGATGGAAACACAACTCAACTTTTTTGCCTTTCAGCAAACTAAACCAACACAGGGGCTTCTCCCTACACCTCCAAAGACTTCTACTACACCCCCAAAAATTTCAAAATTCCAATAGTACCTCTCTGAAACTTTCACTGTTCAACGATAAATAAAGTTTAAAAAAGATTCTCTGCTCTGCTCTGAAGTCACGGGCTGTCATAACTGTCACACACCCAACACCTTTTAACCTCCCTCCTCCACTTTCTCTTCATTAAAAGAGACGTTTAGTCTCACACCCCCAATTTGAAAGCTTCTGTTGATGGGGAGACCCTTTGCATCCAAACCCAAACCGGCAGTTGCACTGAAGAAATGTGCAAGGAAAGGTTCTTTGTTTTTCCAAGAGTGGTAAGCATTATTCTTCTATTTATGGTTATTGTTTGAATGTACTTGGAAATGTGAATGAATATGGTTATTGTTTGAACATGGAAAAAATATACCATGTGTAACATCGTTTATAGCATCGTTCAAGTAGAAGTGAAAACGGATTTGGGTACACCGGATTTCAAAACCCGGTAAAATATTTAACCGGCTTTCTAAACCCGGTAAAAACTTTAACCAGCTTTCGTAACCTGGTAAACATATTTAGAATTGTGCACTGGCATTTGAAATCTGGTTAAGTGATTAAACGGAATTCAAATTTCGTTTTCTTTGTGTACCGGCATTCGAAGTCCGGTTTAATTTTCTACTGGCATTCGAAGCTCGGTTAGGAAATTCAAAATCAGCTTCTTCTTTTTAACCGGCATTGGTAGTCCGCTGATGATTTAAATTTTTGTATTTTTTTATTCATTTGTTTATAAGATTTAATTTATATTACTTTATAATTTATGTATTAATTATTTAATTTTAGATTATTTATATTTTATATAAGTACATTAAATAAAATTTTATTATTTTAAATTTTGTAGTTATTTTTACTTTGTTAATTTTTAATTAATAATGATAAATTTTATTTAAAATATTTTACTTTATAATATCTAGATTAATTATATTTAATTATTTTCTAATAATTTTGACTTATTTATTATTTGTTAGCTTTTAATGTTTTTATTTATTTATATGATTTTATTTATAAGATTTGATTTCAATTTTTTTATATTATATATTAATTATTTAATTTTAGATTTTATATTAAATAAACCTATATACCGGGAATGGAAATCCGGTATGTTAACTATATTTTTATTTAAAATTGATATTTGTATAAAGACATTCCAGCTAGTTTACCTCTTTTATTTATTTTACATATAAAATTTAATTTTAGATTAGTATTATTAAGTTATTTTTACTTATTTATTAGTTGTTAGCTTTTAATGTTTTTATTTATTTATTTGATTTTATTTATAAGATTTAATTTCAATTTTTTATATTTATATATTATTTATTTAATTTTAGATTGTTTATATTATTTATAATTATATTAAATAAAATTATATACCGGCAATCGAAGTTTGGTTGTTAAACTAAATTTTTGTTTAAAGTTACCCACATTCCAATTATGGTAGTTTACTTTTTTTATTTATTTTACATATAAAATTTAATTTCAATTTGATTAATGTAAGGCCCAATTAATTCTGCCCCTTTTATTTTATAGAATGTCCAATCTTATGGGACTAAGGAAGTTGGCCCAATTCGATTTCTGACCTAAAGTGCCCAAACTCTAAATTGTGCTCATTTTCGTAAAAACATATCCCCATTCCCTTAGAGCTGCTGTCGCCGCTGCTAGGGATATTCTTTTAGGGATATCCCCATTCCCTTATTTGTTAGCTTTTGACTCACCTCTACGATATTCTCCTAGAGCTGTGGTACTTCACTCTTCGGTGTCGGGGCATTTAAAAACTAGCTCATTCCATGTAAGGGAAACTAGAACCTCTTTGTATGGTGTGATTTTGACTTGTACCATTGTAGTTCATTGATTCCTTGAGTTTGTGTGCTACCATGAGTGACTGGACTGTCTGGAGTTTCTGTTTGGTGTGTGTATATGCGTTGTGCAGGTGTGAGCACTAGCGAATACTGATTATTTCACCCAAGCTAGCTGGCCTCGCCTAGGCGAAATGAACAGAGGCTCACCTAGGGTTTTCTACGCGAGTTGTCGCTCAGGCGACCAAACCCTCGTTTTGAGCGAGCGAATGTCTCGCTTAGGCGGTGAGGGTCTCACCTAAGCGAGATTGCGCAGGGACTACTATCCTCCTTGTCGGGCTCTCGCCTAGGCGGAGGGGAGCTTGCCTGAGCGAGAGTCATTCTCGCTTGAGTGAGACCCTCCAGCCTGAGAGAGGAGCTGGGCGAGGATGCGTCCTGAGATGTTGTTTCCTCTATGCTTGGATGTTTAAATTGTGCTTAAATGGGTTATTATATGATGGCTTAATGGGAAGGAGTATGCATGATTGGGAGGGGATTATATGTGGGGGATTGTGAGCTTGGCATGATTTCTATATGAGTTGTACATGAGAAGTTGGATACATATATATGTGCGTGTGCTCACAAATTTGGCATGAGCAACAATGGACCTTGATGGTTGGTAAACCAGTGGCATGGTATTGGTATGAGAGGAAGTATTTTACTCATGATTGATAATGACGAGTTGGTGTTGAGTTAACCGTGAGAAATGAGGATTGGTTATGGATGTTGGTATGAAATTTTATGTGTAATGTATGTGTTAATTCTTGGATGTTTATATATATTGGTCCGTGTCAGTGTGTAATTCCTTGGAGTCTTTAGGTGAGACTTTCAGGGTTGCGCTTTAGTGGTCGGGACGTAATTGCATGGCCCCTATTAGTGGGTGTCCATGGTGGTGCCCCATCTATATGGTCTAGTAAGGATTCAAGGTAAGGTTGCATCCTAACACTCTAAGGAGTCAATTAGTCTCACTTAGAGCGGACTGACTCCTGTGGTGAGAGTAGTAGGAGGCATGAAATTCATTAAGGACTAACCTTGTGTGTGAGGGAAATTGATTCATTGTAACACTTAGCTTGGGGGTGAGCAGCTCGGGGGTGAGCAGAGGTATCCACAACAAGTGCAAGCATCCGTTGAATTCGACCAGGCTATATGTATCCGGATGAGTCGAGTCTTAGTGTATTGATTGAAAGGTCATAACATGTTTGTGTGGTAGATGTATATTGTATATGTATATTGGACTACAAAGGTATCTTTGATTGCATGATAAAAAATATTGTTGGATCTAGCTTACCCTTTTCTTATTGGTTTCTTTGTATGTTGCGCTTCTACCTTTGCGATGATCATCAATTTATTGATGGGAGCAGATGCGAGAGGTAACCGTGGTCAACAAGGGAGAGACGAATCCGCTGCTTAGCCTTCTTGGGCTGGACTTTTTGTCCTTCTTGGGCTATCTTTAAGACTACGACCCATGTACTTGTCCGCCTTTATATCTCTCTAGGATTCCAGTAAACTATTTAACATGTTTTCTTTATTTTTGGTGGCATCGCGGTGTGCCTTGGTTTGTAAGGCGTTATGTTTAAACTCTAGCACTGCATTGTTATATTAGATTTGTGTGACGTTTCTTTAATTACGTGCATTAATTAAATGAGACGTTACAATTAATATTATTTAGTTATTGTTTAATTATTTTTAGAATATAATTTATTAATATTTAATATTTTTTGAATTTTAAACTTCAGCTTTTATGTATTTATTTTTATTTTTTTTAATTTGTTAATTTTTTTAATTCATTTTATTACTTTATTTTTAATTTTCTTTTTCATATATTTTTTAGTTATATATTTTTTAGTTATTTTTACTTTGTTAATTTTTAATTAATAATGATAAATTTTTATTTAAATATTGGCCTTTATAATATCTGGATTAATTATATTTAATTATATTAAAATTATTTTTACTTATTTATTATTTGTTAGCTTTTGATGTTTTTATTTATTTATTTGATATTATTTATAAGATTTAATTTTAATTTTTTTTATATTTATATATTAATTATTTAATTTTAGATTGTTTATATAATATATAACTATATTAAGTGAAATTATATACCAGCAATGGAAATCCGGTTGATATTTGTATATCGGCATTCCAATTCCGCTAGCTCAGTTTTTTATTTATTTTACATATAATATTTAATTTCAATTTGATTAATATTATTAAGGTGTTGTTTAATTATTTTTATATAATATTTTATTTAATTTCAATTTTATTTCTTATTAAGTTGTTGTTCAAAAGATATGGCTAGAACACGTGGAGCCTCCACGCACCCACCTGGTATCTCTAGACAGGAAGAGGAAACACGAGCGAATAGTTCTGTACATGGTGATGTTAGACGCAGACCTACAACTTCTACTTATAGGAGTCGTGGCCATCATGTAACTCGAAAAGCTGCAGCATTACCTCATCCTCCTGTTGTTGAGCAGCATGAGGATGTCACTCAACAGCACGAGGATGTTGTTGATCATCAACAAGGAAATGAAGAAGTTGGCTTTCCTAGAGGTCCATCTGACACTTTATTTTGACGAGCTACAACGATCATGTAGCTCGTGTAGTGTGGGAAGGCCAGGTCAGTATATATATTTATTTTTGTTTATAGTTCATGACCTGGGTAATTTTTACATGCAACTGTTCTGTGTAGGATCGAGGTGAAATAAAATTGATCTCACATGGTAAAAAGTTAAATCAATTTGGAGCTTGTCACCTTGGTATTCAAGAGTTTATGCTGAATTCGGGTCTGAAGCCTCTATGTGACATTTCTTATGATTACGTCAATAAGGTCTTAATATTGGCGTTTGTAGAAAGATGGCACAAGGAAACCAACACTTTTCATCTACCCATTGGCGAGACGACCATCACCCTAGATGACGTCTCTTGTCTTCTTTATCTACCTATTGTCGGAGAATTTTGTCCCAATGAACCCCTCGACTATGATGGTGCATTGAAGACTGTTATTACGCTTCTGAGGGTGGAGCGACCCATAGCTTCAGTTGAGCTCAGACAATGTCATGGTCCCCAACTGAGACTCAATTGGTTGAGGAACCTTTACAATGATTGTTTTGAAAAACAACAATGGGAATTTGCAGCACCGGCGTATTTATTGCACCTTATTGGATGCACTATCTTTGCTGACAAGAGCGCCACCTTTGTCATTGTGTCTTACTTGGAGTTGTTTAGAGATGTGTGGTCGTGTCACAGATACGCGTGGTGAGTTGCTGCTCTTGCACACCTCTACGAGCAACTTGGTGATGCTAGCTTTGTTGGGACAAAGCAAATGTTTGGATATCTAACTCTCTTACAGGTACACGAGCAGTTGCTCACTTTTTCTTCTTTTTGTAGAGTTGGATATATGAGCACTTCTCTACTTTGGGAAGAAAGCAGTTGCTCACTTCCCGAGCCGCACGATTTGTGATTGGAAGGCAGACGTCCAGCCTACACCATGTAAGGACTCAACTAGATGCCTTGACATATGATGGAGTGATATGGGCTCCATATGGATCACACAGAGATACTCGTGTCTTTATGATAATATGCATGTTTTCTGGGTTCATCAGGATCGATACCATTGTTCACCGTCATCTACCAGAGCGTGTCTTGCGACAATTTGGGTATGAGCAGACCATCCCATGGTCGCCAAACGCAGTTCCAGATGCTGACATTCCCACCATTGATGATCGGTGGATACATTTGAGACAACATGTCTTCGTTAATGTCACACCAACGTCCTCTCCATCAGCAGGTGCGACTACATACCTATAGTGGTTTAGGAGGGTATCTCATCCCTATATTATTTCTGGTGTGGAGGACGAGCGACCTAGTCTTGTGCCCCGACAACGCCGACATCTCCCAAACGATATTCCATTGGGCAGAACATCTGAGTCATCTCCCAGAGGTTTATTGGTATGTGATCAGTTTATATTTTTTTGTATTTATGTATGTTAATTTTTATCTTCTGCTTAATTGTGAGGTCATTGCAGGGCACAATGAGATGCATCGTCATCGACCTAAAACAAATGATTGACTGTCGGGATGTCAACGAGGGCACGGTTGCCTGGGAACGAACGAACGAGTTATTACAAATAGCTCAACAGGCGTATGAAGAAGGTAGAGGAGGTCGCACTGTACGAGGCAGACGATCATGTAGTTCTACATAACTTTTTATTTCGTTTTGTGATGTTTAGAACTTTCATTTGATTTTGTATTTAGTTGTGTTGAACTTTATATTTATTTTAAGAAAAACCATTCGTCCATAATTTAAGCATTTTATATTATAATCACACTAAGGCCAAAATATATTTGTCCCTTGGCTAGAGGAGTAAGCATTTCATTTATACGCTAAATAATTACAAATGATTTTTCTTTCTCCAAAAGAGAATCTTAAAAATACAAACGATAATGAAAATGATAATAAACAAAATACAAATTTCAGTCCTGCATAAGATCTATTTAACTAGTACTAACGCCCATAAGAAGATGATCAGGCCCTTGCCTTAGGGTAACACTGACGGGATGATATGATATCCATCATGGGTATAAGACAACCTTCTTCTAGTTGAACCTGAAAATAACAAAATAGTAAATGAAAAAAACTATATTCATTAGGTATACAGATTCATATTAACTTTACCTGCACAAAATGACAACCATGAAAATGTCCGATACAAATAAGTCGATGTTGTCTCGCGTCAGACGATGGTGAAGTACGCAGTGGGAATATAGTACAATTTTGAACTGATGACAAACAAGACTAGGATGACATTATATCAACTAGCAATTGCTTACCCCATGTCCGGTATAGTCCTCCACTTGTCAGTCTTAGCCTATTATTAAATAAATAAATTATTCTGAAATATAATGGTAAAAAATCATCATTAAATAATTGTGAAGTATAACACCATGTACCCCTGATTGTGAATCAACTAGCAAAGAGTTTCTTAGTTGTTCAAGTTGGTCATAACTCCCCACTAATGTTGCATATTTGTCACGCCATTGACTAAGTTCTTTAAACAAATCATTTCGGATAAGTGGCCATGACTCTTCACCCATCCCCAACAATGCAGCAATGCATCTATACCCGCAGTGTGAATCTACAACAACATCGACTACATCAACAATATAAGGGTGACAAATCAGATGAAATTGATCTAACATAGGTATTTTTCGTTCACCACTTTTGACTTTAGATTTAATTAGATTCTTTGCTGAAGAACTCTCAATTGTTGAATGCAAAGCGTCTATATGCTCAAAATATGACGGTTCACGCTTTGTAGACCTTTGAGATCAATGACTCTTTTGTGCACCCTTCATTTTAACTTTATATCTTGGAGGTATCATTGATGTCTTAGAAGGACATACAATATCAAGTAACTTTTGTTTGATAAAGACTTTTCCTGCAATGTCAACTTCTTTGAATTTATTAAGCACTAGATACAGTTCCCTTTCAATGCATAATTGTCCTTGTGCTGGCATAGATGAAATATTTGAGAAAGTTAATGTTGTCCATAGGATATGAACTTCAGGCAGAGGAATCACGCCAGGGTCATAACGTGCTAATTCACAGGCACATGAAAGACCAAAAGTTTGTCTTAGGACGCATCCACAAAGATGACTATCAAATCCTATATGCTTAACTCGGTCCACCTCTGCTGCAATGAGTTCTAAAGCATATCTCGATACATATCCAACCAATCCTTTATACCTGTATGCCTTAAAAGCGTCGCTCATTAGATTAAGACTTTGTTCAAATGACACCCTTATTTGGTTACGTTGCAAGATGATGACGTTATGAATTTCATCCCAACACGAACACAAGTCTCCCATACTACTACCCAAGACTTTCTTCAGACTCCAATGAGTAGACTCAACCCTGATACAAATGTTATGATCAATAACATAAAACATATAAGAAAAGAACTTCCAAAACTAAGATATAGACATACCTGTTTGTTGTTGTATTTCCTAAATGCATTACTTTATTTGTCCATGCCTTCATAAAGTATTTTTTATACGGAATGATCCAAGACTCATTCACATATTCAAAGAATAAAGGCCATGAAATACAAACATGGTGAAGATGATCAACATAGTGAGTAAACTTTGACTCATCTTCTTAATCCATCACATTTTCCCAAGATTTCAGGACAACATCCCATGCCTCAACAAAATTCACTAACATTTTGCATTTCGCTTGCACATTTTTTTGAATATAGAATCGACATAGTAGATGATAACATTCAGGAAATACAATGCCAACAGAATTCATCAAAGCTAGATCCCTATCAGTAACAATGACGTGTGGACCACCCTCAGATGTCATAAATAATTCTCTAAACCTTTCTAGAGCCCAAGTGAAATTATTTTGTCGTTCACTTGATAAAAATACAAAAGCTGTCGAGAAAGTTAACCCTGTTGATATGACCCCCCCAACAATCTCAAGTAGTGGCAACCGATATTTGTTGGTTTTATATGTGCTATCCATCAAGAAAACAACATTGAAATTAAAACAAAACATAAAAAAATATTATTAAAACAATAAACAATAAATATAAAATTTTAAAAAATAACAAATAAAAAAATTATTAAAAAACTATTAACATTAAATTAAAAGGAAATTAAATTTTCAACCGATTAATAAAATTAAAAATAAAAATATAAAACAAATACGTTAAATAAATAAAATATTATACCTAAGGCTAACACAACACAACTAACAAAATATTTGAAATAATTAAAAAAAGCATTTCAAAAAAAAATTCAATAAAGCAAAATACAAACCGGATTTCGATTTCTAGTTTGTGTAAAATCAAATATGTGGTTATCATTACCACTATAGGTTGGTTTGTATTAAAAATGAAGAATTAAAGATTGAACAAAATATTTTAATTTTAAAAGTTGGAAAAAAAAATAAATTAAATAAAATATATAATGAATCATAAAAAATATAAACAATTTAAAAATTTAACAATTGAATCGTTTTCATAAAAATTGGATATCGTAATCCGTTTAATTTGTGAAGCGGATTTCTAAATCCGTTTTTGGGCAACTAGGTGTTGCCGGTGCTTGTGTACAAATTCGTTTTCTGTAAAATCGGATATCAAAATCCATTTAATTTTTGAACCGTATTTCAAAATCCGTTTTTGGGCAGAACCAGATGTCGAAAGTCGGGTGTATGCTTTCTAAGTTTTTTTTTCTCTTTTCGATGTCATTATCTATCATTTTCTATCTGCATCTTGAAACACAAATCACCCATTCATAACCATTCACAAACATGCATTCCCTATATACAAAATATATAAAATGCATTCGGTTTATACAAAGCTTATTGTATAAAATGTGTTGATATATGAAAGTTGAACCTGCATATGATAGTATTTCAAAAGGATGGATGATGGACGTCAAACAATAACTTACATACCTTAAGAAGATAAAACTTAAAAAACTGAAAAATGGAAGAACGTTTCGATAAACCTGATGTAAACAGTGGAAATGCAAATGCAGTTGACTGTGAAAGCCGTAGTTCTGAAAACAGCAATGAAAGTGACTTGTCGAGGGAGAAGGGCGCAACATAAGAACCAAATCCAACTCTCAACTCTCAACTCTCAGTTCACCTAACGTAGTAACTATTTTAATTACTTTTACCTACTTAAGAGAGAGGTGAGTCAGAAGGGTAAAATGGACTACACAATTAATATTTGGGAGTGCAGTAAAAGTGTTTGGAGGTGTAGGGAGAACCCCCACCAACACACTATTCTTGTTTCTCATAGCATTGTGTCTGTTTTGGCGTGTCCATGAATAGGGACGTGTCACGCAATGAAATGTGTCTAACACCACCCACTATGTGTTTGTACTGCGTCAGAAGTTGGGAAACACAATCACACCGTCGTGTCCAAGCTTCATATCTCTCCTATTCAATTATAAAATGGTGATAAAAGCAATTTAGTGCATAACTATTACCATTTTTCACATAGAAGCCACTACAACCCTTGGTTCCAATAGAGTTTGAGACAATTATCAATAAGTTACATATTTGGACCCATTGCTTAAGGTATTATAAATAAAACTATCAATTTAGTTTAGCCTGCTTGGTTTGGTCCTGATCTATATGGGTCAGAGCCACAAAAACCATAAAACTAAAAATTCACATACAAAAAAGTCTACAAGGCCCAAATAACAATAAAAGTCACATGGGCTAGATCAACCTATTGGCCGATCTATGAAAGTCGATTTTAAGATAGACATGGTTGGGTTGGAACCAAGTCAAGTAGGCCATTTAGGTTGGGTCTGGGTCAAAATGCGTTTAGGTGAGATCAAGGTTGATGAGTTCTAGTTTGTCAAGGTCGAAGATCAAGCCGACTCGGCCAGGATTAAACCTTGAGTCAAGTCGGTTGGCTAGGGTGTCAAGTTGAGTTGGCTATAATGAAGAATTGAGTTGAGCTAATCCATATTGAAGCTTGAGTTGAGTTTACTCAGGTTGAAGGTCCACCCAAGCTGTAACATCCCGGCCAGATATTACAAATTTAAATAATTAAAATAGGGAATAAGTATAAAATCACATTTATGATAATTGCTTTTTCCAAAACGTGGGAAAATTTAAAGCATTTATTATACCATAATAAACCAAAATCCACAAACTATAATTATCGATTACAAATTTTGAGTCTGGTAAGCTAAATGTTTACAAAATGTTTAAAATTCATAAAACAAGAAAACATTATAAAGGTTTTTCCCCAAGCTAGCCCTTCTCCGAAACTATGATTCACCAGCAACACCTACAACATCATCTGCTCCAGTGTAATGCATTACACGATCATCGCTAAACACAAGTAGATCCGGTGAGCTCAACAAAATAAAACTGCACTACACAATATAATAAATAACCATACAATATTCCAACAGTTCTAATACTCCCAAGTCTCATCACATAGTATACTATTCTCTCACAACCAACCAGATTCCTTTCCTATGCCCTAACGCCTCCTGGGAAGAACAAGCAACAACCCTTACTTGTTCACCAAAATCTGGTAAGAGCATTACTTTCCTTAGGACTTATAAGCAACCACCCTTGCCTACTCAATAAAACCCAGCATGAGCACAACCCTTACCTATTCACCAAAACCTAGTAAGAGCGTTGTTTTTTGTAACGTCCTAGCCGAAAATTACTTGTTAAAGTAAAAACAAAATAAAATTTAATTAAACAACCTCATTTATTATCAAAAATTCTCAAAATGCGGGAAAAAATTTAAAACTTTAAGTCCAACGCGCCAAATTAGATAATATAATCCACGGCAATACCGGAATACAAATATATTTGTCTATGAAATTATTACAATAAATCCATATTTTGACAAAATAAAATCAGTAAAAACTCCTAAGAGGTCCCCACTCCGTCCCTATGCATCAGCCTGCTCACCTGCATCAACATATGCTCTCATATAACAAGTTACATGATCATCACCACACATACACAGATAGTGTGAGCTCATTTAAATAAACCAAACAAAATTAATTTTAAATACGTCATTTCAACATTAAAACCCGGGTTGGTATTCTTCTCCCTTTTTCCTTACTTCTCCATTTCCAACACTTGCATTAGACGTATGTCATTTCTATACCCTTTAGGTGAGATCAATGATCGATCTTCGCTGCATGAGTGTCTACTCGACCCTCCGACTACAGGCCACCACTTGATAGTCCACACGTGGGAATAACTTTGCCACAACATCTCACCGTGACACCAAGTGGAGCTCCTCAAAACAAACATAAGTTTGTAGTTGTTCCCAGAATACCAAAGCTCTATCAGAATACACTGAAGAGGGCAATCACCTGAAACCTTGCCGTGTGAGCCACAACTCGCACACTCCACTAGACTTCCTAAACCACCAAGATAAAACCTAGAGTGGTCACGTGTTACCCCAATACAAGTTACACTCGTAACTGGGCCCCCAGCCAAAGCCTCGCATCATGAAAATCACCTAAAGCTATGTAGAAGCCTTTCCTCGCGCACCATCACTAAACAAAAACCGCCTGGCGCGCATCTCACGCCGCTAGGCGGAATCTAGGTCCAAACCGCTTGGCGGGCATCACACACCGCCAGGTGCCAAGCACCAAGCAGGAGTGTTGCTGCCCCGTCACCGCCTGGCGGACCCCAAGCCTGCCGCTAGGCGCTAAGCACCCTTTAGAGCCTATACAACACTTCTTCCGCCTGGCAGAACCAACACTGTCGCCAGGCACCTCACAGCTTCCAGTACTACTGCTGCTTCACTTCTGCCTGGCGAAACCCATCCTGCCGCTAGGCACCATCTCGTCTAGTGGCCACTGCCACTAAGTTGATTGTCTATCGCCTGGCGGCTTGCCTCGCACTGTTAGACGTCATACCAGTAGCGCAATGCTACCAGTTTTTGGCACATCAAACGGGTTCTAATGGACCCCAAACAATCCAAGCACAAATTATAGCACCAGTATAGTAATCCAGTCATAGTTCTATAACTTGATACTTATGCACAAGTTTAATCATGCTAATGAATCCATATTACACATACAATTTTAACACAACACCAATAAAGAGGATTACAATCTAGGCTGTTATAGGGACATACCTCTCACCTGTCTAAACATATGCATATCACAGAATCACACTATCATATACATTCCTTATATCATATTTCTTATTTAATAACACGTTCTTAAACACCATCATACTTTGTACTTGATATTCATCCCATTACCAATAAACAAACTCAATACCAATTAATCATCCCCACGGTTTCATCACATCTTCTAAGTTATTACAATTACTTATCAGGTTCTCATACCCCCTTATATGATTTAAAACATGCATCCCTATCATTACATACTCACACTTACATCCTTTGATATCTAATGCTTTAGGTTTCCTTTACTTCACTACCTCATTGATTTCCAACATACCACTAGGTTATCCCATATAACCCCCCAATACACGCAATTTTAACAGCACTCGTAATAGACACCAGAGCTGGGGTGTCGCCTGGCAGGTCTCATGCGACCGTCAGGTGGTTTTCAAGAAAATTCCAGAAACCCAGATGCAATGCAGATGACAACGAACAGTGTCATTCTCAAATACTTAGCACATCACAAGTATAGACAATTAAAATTTAAAACAATCAATAGAAACTCCCCTAACCTGAATATTCCTTGCCCGAGACAAAAACTAAACTCTCCCTTTGATGTTGGCGCCGTGAACCCATTAAACTAGCTTCAATCTCTCTGCAACTAACCTCTAAGGCAGCCCCCACGTCCTGAATTTTCCCTCTCCCACTATTCACAATGTTCCAATTTCGAAAGCTTTTCTCTCTCACCCTAATTCTCTCTTAATTATGCCTTAAAATGTCTTAATGAAGGTAAAAACGAAATGGCTTTTAAATTGGGTTTAATTGGCATTCAAAGAATTGTTTTTCTAGCCCCTTCTTAGCTGCCACCTAGGGTTTCCGTGCCTCTTCACCTCCATGCTAGGGTAAGTTTTAACAAAAAGAAAGTTATTTTGTTCAAGCCAAGGTTTGAAAAATCACCACACAATTGCAATTCAAGTGCACAACCAACTCAACCAAGTCATCTTTCATGCCAATCTTTATGCATATAACACTATCTATTACTTATCACGCTCCCACACATCATCAGAAAAAAAAAACAATAAAATTAAATAACACATAAATGGCATGCATAGGACTTGAACCCAAGTCCTCTCACACAATAAAGTACTCTCAACCACTTAAGCTAGTACTTTTCCACATCATAAAGGTTAGCATTAATTGCCATATAGGCTTTTACTACCCTCATTTAATTAAATTCATATTTATTTAATTATTTAAATTAGTGGGTCTTACACTTTTCCTAAGACTCACAACTCATAATCCTTAATCCTTGACTTCCAAATTTTCCTCTGGATGCCTCTTGATTCTACACCCTTTGATGATTACATTGGTTGATCTTTGCTATCACGAGTGTCTACTCGCCCCTCCGACTACAAGCCATCACCTAATAGTCCACATGCAGAAATAAATTTGCCACAGCCACGATCCGTGGCACCAAGTGGAGTTCCCCAATACGAACTACAGTCTATATTTGTCCCAAGACTACCAAACTCGTTAGATAACACCGAAGAGGGTAATCTTTCGCAACCCATCTGCACGAGCCATGATTACGCACACTCCACTGGACTTCCAACCTCGAGTGGCCATGTGTTACCCCAATACAAGTTGCACTCGTAACTAGGCCCCATCAAAGCATCATATCAAGACCTCCAGACGAAGTTATGTAGAATCCCTCGTGCACTCCATCACTGCATCCAAAACCGCCTAGCACAACATTCACGTCGCTAGGTTAATTCACGTTCTAGACCACTTGGCAGAACACTTGGCGTCACCAGGCGCTAACCCACTGGATTTTGTGGCCTATCTCTTGGCGGTTTAAACCGTTCCGCTAGACACCACACCAGTAATTCGTAATTTACTAGTATTTGACACTCTAGAATATGACACTCCTTTCATGCAAAACATGCATCCATGACAAGTAAATACACTTCCATATCATTAAGTTGAACTCAACTACACAATATCACATCATACATCAAACACAACCATATTCTTGCTTTTATACATCATGGAGAATCACAATAAATCCACATAAAATCATCAAAACAAAGTGTTATATACCCAATACACAATCCTGGACAATCAAACAATATACAAACCAAGAAGAACACATAACCATTGCCCCAAAATATCGCATGGGCAATAAAATAGTAATAATGATAATAATAAAACAACAACAACAATAATAATAATGATGATGATAATAATAATAATAAAACAAAACAATAAAAATAAAAATAATAATAAAATAAAATGAAACAATAATACTAATAAGATAAAATACTAATAATAATAATAATAATAAAATAAAATAATAATAATAAATAATAATGATAATAAAATCATAAATAAAATAAAACAATGATAATTATAACAATAATAATAAAATAACATAAAATAAAAAAATAAAAAAATAATATTAATAAAGATAATTATAAAATGAAATGAAATGAAAATAATAATAATAATAATAATAATAATAATAATAAAATTAAAATTATAAAAATAAAAATAGTAATAAAAATAATAATAAAAATTATATAAATAATAATATTAAGAATATAAATAATACTATTAATTATAATAATAATAATAAAACGAAATTTTAAAAATAATAATAATAATAATAATAAAAATAATAATAAAGTAAAATGAAATGAAATAATAATAATAAAAAGTAATATCAATAAAATAAAATAATAATAATGATAAATAAAGCAATAATAACAAAACAACAATAATGATAATAAAATTATCAATAAAACAAAACAATGATAATAATAACAATAATAAAAACAATAGTAAAAATAATTATAAAATAAAATTAACAATAATAATAAGAATATCATGCACACATATACTCATAACATCATGCCACGTGTTCATATATGCGCCTACAATAAATTACATAATTAAAACATCAGATTAGTGGCATACGCAAGACTTAAACCCAAGTCCCCTTCAAATGCACCAAGCGTGTTTAACCACTTGAGCTACCATTGCTCCTTTTTCATAATTCTCCGCATTAATTACTTTATAGGTTCCTTTCCTCACATTTATTAAATAAATATTTATTTACTTACTTAATTTTCTCGGGTCTTACACAAGTTGCTACACGTTAAAGGTCAAATGGAGTTGGCTTGCATTGAAGCTCAAGTGAAACTAGCCAGTGTCGAAGGGACGAACACTAGTGCAGGATGGGGATTTGACAGTGGTTGTTTTTAATATTCTGCACCGATTCCCGAACTGAAGCATATTGGGATAGGCCAAAAAGGGAAGGCTTTTGGACTCGGGTGTGAACCGAAGCCATAAATCAACCTTCTGCCTTAGTTCAACTTGACCCGAAGCCATATATCTCCACGTTTCTACTTCGGTTCAAGTTGACCAGAAGCCATATATCCAACCTTTTGCTTCAGTTATCCTGCAACCAAAGCCATATATGTCACTAAATTTTTAATTTATTTAAAAATTCGATGAGCTTTTGGCCTCTTCTAATTAAGAGTTGTCTCAATCTAGTGGCTCCTCTGATGGGTCTCTTAGTGATTGCTTCGTCCTTTGATGAACTATGATGCTCAAACCATATATCTGTGAAATGAAAACATCACAAAACATTAATATGCAACATATAAAATCACATAAAAAACATTATTTAACAAAACACTTAAATTTTAAAAGGAACGTTAAATTCATACTAAAAGTTATTTATTGGTCATATGTATATTCCTTCATCGCGATCTTCTCGAATTGCATGTACATCATAAACTAAAGGGACTTCATCAACATTTATCGTTCTTCTAAATGGGTGGGTGACAACAATATTAAGATTACTCAGATTCTCTTCATTAGGATCTGTTTGTTTTTTTTTTCATGAAGAGCGACAAACCAATGTTCAGACACATGATCTTTAACGTAGAAAACTTGAGATGCTTGTTTTGCCATGATAAATCGCTTGTCTCGATAACCCACCTTTCGAAAATTAGCTAGAGTCATCCATGATTCATTCATTTTGACACCACTTTTATTGTCAACACACTTACATTTGAATAGTGGAATAGTAAACATGGTATAGTCAACCTCCCATATCTCTTGTATTACACCATAGTATGTCATTGATCCAAATACAGGATTTTGATCTTTAGATGTAGAAAATTGTAGCGACTCAGCTTCAAGACTGACTCCACTATTTTATATTATGATTCAAAGACTTCGTATAGAATGTGCAATCATTAATTTCATAACCTGTACAACATATGACATCATGTTTCAACTCATTCGCTAACCACATCAAAGTCTCAAAAGATTGCAAATCTTTCAAAACCTCAGATTTAAACCAAGGCATGAATGTTCTGTTATGCTCCATCAAATGCCATTTCTGTGATTGTCTTGGATTTTTGTCTTTCATAATGGCTTTGTATGGAGATTAGTAAGGGATGACCTCATTTATGTTGTTCAATATGTATAGGTGTACTTGCAACAACTTTTCACGATCTTTGCTAACCACACTCACACCTTGGATGTTGTTACTTATAGAACACCTGTTCAACCATAATCTTTGAGGAACTCTTATTGGTTTTGCTTTTGCCATGTAATCTGAACAAAACTTGACACTTTCTTCAGCAATATACCTTTCGATCATTGAAGCTTCTAGACGATATTAATTTTTCACATACCCTTTTAAAATCTTCATGTAACGTTTAATGGGATACATCCATCTTAAGTATATTGGTCCATAAAACTTGATCCCTCTTACCAATGAACAAGTAAATGTACCATGATGTCAAAAAATGATGGAGGGAAAAACATATCCAGCTGACATAAGATGATAACAATCTCGGCTTAAAGTTCATCTAACTTTAAAGGATCAATGACTTTGCTACAAATTGAAGTGAAAAATGCACACAAACGTGTTATAGTTTGTCTAACATTTTTGGGTAAAATTCCACGAATAGCTACATGTAACAATTGTTGCATTAAGATGTGACAATCATGAGACTTTAGGCCAACAAGCTTCAAGTCTTGCACGGACACTAAACTCTGAATATTTGAACAGTATCATTGAGGTACCTTGACACTCTTTAAACATAAGCAAAAACTTATCTTTTCTTGTCTGGACATAGTGTAACATGCAAGAGGTAAATAGGTATGCCTACCAACCTCCCTTGGTGCTAAGTTTTCTCGGATCTTCATTTCAACCAAATCCAAATGAGCATTTACTCCATCTTTTGTCTTTCCTTGAATGTTAAGTAGTGTACTAATTAAGTTATCGCACACATTCTTCTCTACATGCATAACATCCATGCAATGCCTAACTTGTAACTTCGACCAATATGGAAGATCAAAGAATATTGATTTTTCCTTCCAAGGACTCGATGCAGATAACTTCTTAGATGTTTTTCCAAATACATGATGTACTTTATTAACTTTTCAAGAATTTGAAGGCCAGTCAATGGAATTGGTGATTCGTCATTCTCTTGATGTCCATTGAATGCTTTTTATAACCTTCGATAAGGATGATTAGCTTGTAAAAACCTTTGATGGCGCAAATACATGGTCTTCCTTCCGTTTTTCAATTGATGAGATGTAGTGTTTTCTTCACATATAGGACATGCTGTTTTACCCTTGACACTGTACGCCGACAAATTACCATAAGCTGGAAAGTCATTAATGGTGCAAAATAACATTGCATGCATCCTGGAAGTTTCAGAAGCAACAACATCAAATACTTCAACCCTATAAACCCACAACAACTTCAAGTCTTCAACTAGTGGATTGAGATATACATCAATGTCCTTTCCAAGCTGCTTTGGACCAGATATCATCAAAGACAACATCATGTATTTTCTCTTCATGTAGAGTCCAAGAGATAAGTTGTAAATGAATAATATAACAGGCTAACAATTGTGGTTTGTACTTAAATTACCAAATTGATTCATTCCATCGGTGGCTAAGCCAAACTGAACATTTCTACATTCTTGACCGAACTTGGGAAATTCCAAATCAATATTTTTTCCATTGCATTGAATAAGCTGGATGACGTAGCAGTCCATCACATATTCTCTCAGTTGCATGCTATCTAAGGTTTTTAGCGTCTTTAGGATTTGTAAACAAATGCTCAAGTCTGGGCACGGTTGGAAGGTACCAGACTACTTTCAAAGCAGATCCTTCCTTTTCTATTTGAGCAATATCCTCACTATTTCTTTTTTGCTTGTACCGTGATGACCCACACTTTGGACATTTTTTTTAAATCTTCAAGTTCTTTTCTGTATAATATGCAATCATTAGGACATGCATGTATCCTTTTATACTTCATACCCATCAGACAAAGAATTTTCTTAGTGCATTGTTTCGAGTGGGTAGAGTATTATCCTCGGGAAGCATTTCATTCAAGAGCACGAGCAATTATGTTAAACTTTTATTCGTCCACCCATTGGTCGCTTTCAAATTCGTAAGTCTTAAAACCACTGAAAACCACGTGAACTTAGTTGACTCGACATACAAGGGAGTTTCCGCATTAGTAGACATCGTGTCATAGACATGCGTTGGTGCAAATGCTTCTATGCCAACACCCCGTATCATGTCCTCCATATTGTCTTCTTGCACTCGCTCTTCCATGATGGAATTGACAACATATTCAGTTCGGGAAATAGTTGGAAAGTCTATTAATTCGCTGTGCCATGTCCATATTGTATAACTTCTAAGGAAATCATCACAAATAAAATGTTCTCTAACTTGAGTTGCATTCAAATTTCTCTCATTCAAACAATTGACACAAGGACATCTATACTTCACCTCATCATCACTTCTACCCTCATAACGTTGCGCAAATTGTATAAATTCTTCTACTCCGTTCTCATACTCAGCACTGATGCGTGGGGAATTAATCCAATCTCGATCCATACGTATATATACTGAAATTGCGTGAACAATTTCAGTAATCTTTGAATCAATGCTCACGTCACTAGTGTAATCAAGGTGTGCCCTATCCCATTCAAGAAGATTTACTTTCTTTATTTTATTTGAACATAATACTTTTAAAATACATATCTTAAATTTTACAAAATTTTGCTAGCATTTCGCATTATTCTTCAGGATACACAAAATGAAAGTAATTATCAACCACAATCAAATATGCACCCAAAGATCAATACAAAATACAATTGACAAATATTCATGAATTTTAAGATATGTATATTAAAATATATATGCACTAATAAACTGTTAGAAAATGATTAATCTTCTTAAACTGTCCAACTGGACAATTCATTTTGAATACATTTAAATTATTAGTATTGTCTCCTTTTAAGTTATATCTTACAAAATACAATTTTTATGAAAAATTGGAGACAATAAATAATTATCGTATTCAATCTCAAACGGGAAACTAAGGCTAATACGATATATTTAAGCATATAATGAATATATCTAACATCCAAATAAGTGGCATAGAAAAATATAGACTCACATTATTAAAAATAAAGGTTAGAAGATTATGCACCTGCGAGCGTGACACGTGAGCAATAATAAAGATACAGAAGGTGTTTTCGTGCGAATTAGGTGCACTACCAACCGCTAGCACTCCAAACTTGGTGCACACTACAACATTTGAATAAATATCACCTGCAAAACAGATAACATTCCAATCCATTACAACAAACTACATGGACTTTTCTTCCAACCATCTTTCATTTCACTAAATTGCCTAAAACATATAGCATTCATGCCACCACCTTCAATGCACACAAACGAACAATAAACCCAATGCACATAGACAGTAATACGAAGAAAAAAAAATATCACAAAATCACTCACCAGTGGAATCGAAATTCAGTAATATGCGAGAAATGGAGAAGTGGCCGAAGAAGCCCCACAAATTCGAAGAGGACCCGCTGTCATCAAAGCCAAGAAGACGAAACAAAGCTGCTGCCACTACACACCACTACGTCGCACGGAGTCGCTGTCGTCGATGGAAAACCCACCAACAGAGCCATCATTGATGCAAGGAGGAACCACCCAACACCACTGTTGTTAATGACGCTACCACCACAACAACCGTCCACCGTCGCGATGAAGAACTAGTTGCAGAGGGCGAACCAACGCGAAGTCGCAGAGTGGAGAAGAAGAAAGCAGCGCGCGAGAGGAAGAAGATGAAGTTCTACGCGAAAAAGTTTCTGCAATAAATCCCTAAATTAAACTTTAGGCCTCGGTTCTAATTAATAACTGAAGCATATAACCTTAGGCCTCGGTTATAATTCCACCTGAGGGATATAAGGTCCCTTTTTGGCCTTGTTTGTTTTAAACCCGATGCCTATAACTTCCACCTGATTAATTAATAATAAAATTTGAATTTCTACATAGGTTTAGGCCTTGGTTAATTTTTAACCGAAACCTATAGGTTCCTAGTTGCAGTTATATGCTTCGATTTACTTGCAATCGAAGCCTATAAGTTCCATTTAATTACAAAAATGACACCACGTTTATATAGGCTTCGGATGCATTGGAACCAAGACCTAAAAGCTGAGGTAAAAAACGAAAACTACACTAGTGGAAGGTCAAGGCGAGCCCGCTTGGGTTGAGGCAAGTCAGGTTAATGATTGAGGTGAGTTGGCATAGGCGAAGGTCAACCCAAGTTGACTTAGGTCAATGGTAAAGTAGATTCAGTCTGGGTCAAATGTCGAGCCAAGGCTGTTTGAGACGAAGGATGACCTAAGTTGTTTGGACCAAAGAATTGAGTTAAGTCAGCTCGAGTTAAGTGGCCCAAGCTGAAAGGTTGAGTTAAGCCAATACAGGTTGAAGATCGATGCAGGTCATCCTAAGTTGAAGGTTAACCTAAATCTACATGGGTTAAGGCTAAAGACAAGTTATCCGGAGCTGAAGGGTTAACCCTTTGACCCAGGCTGATTTGGCTCGACTTTTGACCTCAATGAGCTTACATCGATCTTTGACCTTGACTGATTCATCTCAACTTTGCCTTGTACTGATTTGTCTTAACTTTTAGACTTGGCTAACTCATCTCGACCTTCAACTTAGGCCAACTTGTATCAACCTTCGGCTCAGGCCGAAGTGATTCAACCTTCCTCATGGATCAACTTTATTTGACCTTCAGCTTGGGCTACTGGTCTTGTATATAGGAGTTAATTAAAGTTTTGTAGTGGAGTCAAATCCACCTTAGCCAATACTCTAACCCACTTTAAGAGGGGGTGATAACACTACCATTTAACCGATCAAGTTAATACTACTTAAATCAGCTTCAATATTGTTAAGAAAGCAACAAAACATATTAGTATGGGTCAAGATAACCGAAAGTCAAATCCCAACGAACATAAAATTTATTTCATACAAATTAGTTCTTATAAAAACTATACAAAACGAGTTAGTAGAATAAAATAACAAAAGAAGAAATGTAAAATATTTACGAGAGATTAAATATCAAAATAATAGAGAAAAGAAAGATTAATATAAATTCAATCAATTATTTTTTTAGATTTCAAATTAATTAATATAAATTCTCAATGAATTTCTTAGTGTTCTTACTATTAACCAAAGCACAAAATCTCAATTAAAAATAAGAAGTTATTACATTAATCACAATAAATTTAACCAAAGTATAGTGATGAGGACATGACCATGAACAAGGGAAAGGACTTACTTAAAGGACTTGGAGGACTTGTGACCGGATAATGTGATCCCAACAAGGCTTATAGCTTGGGTCAACGCCTAGGCCCAAATCATGCTCAAGGCCCAATACATGGCCCACATGCAGCTTCAAGCCCAAGCCCATCAAGAGGCCAATAACAAGGAGCATGCTAAAAAATATCCAATTGGGCTTCATTCAAGATGGCTTAAACCCATATGGGCTTCTCACACTTTTCAAATTGGCCAAAGAAGATATGAAGATTTGAAGAGGTGTATCAAAAAGCAATAGAATAGCAATAAGATTGGCTCATTGTTTAGGCCTTGCTTTCTAGAATAATAAGTCAAACAATGAGTAGTTCAATTGATAAAATTGGGCTTGACTAAGCCCAATAGGAGATTTGGCCATGAACTATCAAAAGCGCCAAGGTGGACTAAGTGGAAGTCAATACTTCTTCTTACACCTCAAGGGTTAGGAATGCTTCCTCCTTTTCCAAGGCATCATCTAATGGCCAAGATCAAGCCTCCTTCTCCAAGCTTGATCTAAGGACCAAGATCAAGGCCCACTCCATCCAATGGCTATCCTTTCTCATGTGTAAATGGCTTCATATAAAAGCCAAAATTTCACTCATTTGTAGACACTCTTGAAATTTTAAGCAATAGATGCAACTTGAGTTGAGAGCACTCCTCCCTCTATTGCCTTTGAGAGTCACCATTTTCTAGAGATTCCCTCTCTCTACCTCTAGCCACCTTCCTTAGGCTAGCATAGATTAGGAAATCCTATCACCTCTTTAACCTTTCATTGCTTGCAAGTGCCTTCCAAACTGCCTCCATTCCTTCATCCATTTCTGTTGCCCATGGAGCTCTTCATGCATCTTTGGAGCTCCACCATAATGGTATCAAGAGCCATCAAATCATGGTCTCTCAAGGTTTGGTAAGGTTCTTTCCTAGTCTTGTGTTTCCATCATTTTCGTCTTGTTCTCATCATCTTCTTCTTCTTTTTTGTTTTTCTTTCACATTTACCGTTCAATGTCTATTATATTATGTTTCTCCATTGATTCCATGCAACTATGAGACTACAAGAGTGTTCTACACTCTATTTGTAGATTTCCTTGCTTGCGATGGTTCACATCATTTACTAGCTTTCCTTTACATTTCAGCACCATTTTATTGCTTCCATTATGTTTCTTGTCATTTTTATTTGATGATTCTTTTTTCTTTTCAATTTTCCACCATTTACAATCATTTTCTACACTTGCTTAAGTGAAACCGTGCCAAACTCCACTACAAAACGCAACGAGGCTTCATGTTATGCGTGTGGTTGTTTGAGTCAACTTTCCTCACTATTTTAATGTCATTTCATCGATTGGTTTGTGCCTTAGAGTGTCCTAAGATGTTCATCTTTATCTATGCTTGATTCTAGATCATAATCAAGCTCCAAATCGAATTGATTTGTCTATTGAACATCTTCCCCTTTCACTCTGCTTTTCCTTTTATTTTCAACTTTTTTTCCACTGCACACCTTCTGTTTGAGAAGTGTCACGAGTGACTCAGTGCACCAAAATTTAAGCTGATTGTTGCTTCGAAACGCTGTCATAAACGAAAATTCTCCAACAAGAATCATTCAATTATGTTGAGAATTGAATTCTATACAAATTTTTGAAGTAGAGGCTACTTTCTGCGTTTTTCAGTGTCAATTTGCTGTTGTTTTCACTTGTGTCCTGACGTACACTTTTCTTGTGTGATTTAACTGTAACGATTCATAGCACCGAATCACCTTCTGATTTTTGCCTAATTTGCTTAACCTCTGGATGAAAAAGTAGCAAAAAGAATCATTCAAATATGTCCAGTACAAAAAATATGATAAATCGACAATGTTAAGGCATCTATCAGCGTTTTCTAGTGCTTTGTTTTCGGGAAAATCACTGTTTAGTGCGTTTTTGGTGTGTTTTGCTTCAGAATTTCAGTGCTCTTGCTCTATACATTTGCTTGTTTATGTGTGTGTTCCATATTGCCATCAATTGCTTTCATTTGGAGTGGATTACTTCCCTCACATTGGCACACATGCAATGAATACCATAAGCATTTTGTGAGCACTGCAGGTTCTGTTTTTGGTTTTTACTCCATTCTAGTTCCATTCTAGGATTCCTTTTGTTGTGCTTTCCTTTATTTCAAGCCTTAATTTCTTGCTTGTCCTTGTTTTTAGCTATTCAATTCAGTCTTGTCAAATCATTTCAATGTGGTTTAGCTTTCTTAATTAACTTTTCTTGTGTTATACATTTCATTTGGCAAGTAATGTTGACTTCAATGCTCTTGATTGTGAATTAAGTGACTTTGTTTTCCAAACTGGTTGCTAGTCTAAGGTAGCATTTTAGGTGGTGGTTGAGAAGTAAATCTCTAGAGAGTGTGCTTGAATTCTTCCTCTCACCTTCACCATATTTTGGAAAGTTTTGAGCCACCAATTTCTTCTTTGAGTGAGAGCTAACTAATGCCTTTGGCATAGTTTGTTTGCTGTTTTTGTTCATTATTTTGGCCAGGTTTTGTTGTTGTTTGGTGTTGCATTTTGCATCCACAAGGGGTCAAAATATTCCTCCAATTGGTGTATACTTCAAAGCCATCAACTAAGGCTTCATTTGGCACCAAAGTGCTCTTGGGAGTGCATCACTTTGCTGTCCAAAATTGTGGTGTTCAAGTTGGCCTCGGGAGTAGCTTCCAACACCAATTTCAAGCATTTTTGTTGGCCATTGTGGCTTGTAATTGTTGCATCTTTTAGTTTACTAGTTTTTCTACAATTTGGTCACTTCTTTTGGTCAATTTGGAGCATCCTT
>Ga0214543_1004844_pt1 | contig 25272 bp, 10 predicted proteins | sample CNSS2metaG_FD_160094 | JGI IMG/M metagenome (GOLD analysis project Ga0214543, IMG submission 160094) | Root nodule microbial communities from cowpea collected in UCLA plant growth center, Los Angeles, California, USA - CNSS2 | ecosystem: Host-associated > Plants > Roots > Nodule | place: USA... | reverse complement strand
CACGTAAAAAGTAATGATTTTAAATCTACACGCATGCTAATCATATGAGTTAAAGGGTTTTTAAATTCAATTGAGACTTTACTTTGATTTTATTTAGAAACTTTCATGTGATTGAATGAGTTTTTACTAATAATTGAGACTTTACTTTGGTTAAAGGTATTTACTCTAACAAAAATTAATCGAGACTTTACTTTGATTAATTAAGCTTTTTATTTGGTGAGAAGATAAAAGAATAGACATGATTAGGCATAGTAAATTTGATTGAGACTGCACTTTGGTTGAATTTACTATGGATAATCTAAAAGTTCTTACTTTTAATTGAGACTGTACTTTGGTTAAAAGTGAGAACGCCAACAAATTAATTGAGACTTTACATTGATTAATTTGTAAATCTACAAAAATAATTAATTGAGCAATAATATTTAGATAACCGATGATGAATCTATTTTGAAAAAGCAATGGAATCAATCTATTTTTCTTTCCTATTGTTTCTATCTTATTTTATCTTTTTATCTTAATCCTCCCATATTTTTATTATTTTATTTGACTAACCGTTTTGTATAGATTTTATAAGAACTAACTTGTTAAAAATCAATTCTGTGTTCGTTGGGAGACGACTTTGGGTTACTTTGCCCTTTCTATTATGTTGACTACTATCTTAGCAATACTGAAGTTGCTATAGTTTAGTAGTATTAATTTGAACGCGTCAACGACAGCGTTATCAGCTATGCTACACAAAATCATCCATATAGAGTCTATAATAAGAGATTGATGACTGTGGAAGAGTCTATGCCTGTTATATTTGATGAAACTAACCGAAAATTGCAAGATTATGTGCCTAAGATTGCAGATGAAGAAGAAACAATACTGGAAAAGAAATCTGCTGCAGAATTGGAATCTGCTGTAGGAAATCAATCAGCTGAAAAGGAAATTCAGTTGATTGAAAAAGCTGCAGACAACAACTTACCCAATGAGTGGATTGAACCCAGGGGATTATCAAAGGGTAACATAATTTGTGACATAGAACAAGGAGTATCCACTAGACGCAAGCTTGCATTCTTTCAACATGGTGCTTTTGTTTCTCAAATTGAACCTAAGAATGTGAATTATGCATTGTGTGATAGTAATTGGGTTGTTGCTATGCAAGATGAACTTAATAAATTCATTAGGAATGATGTATGGTTTCTTGTTCCTAAAACTGATGCAATGAATGTGATTCGTACAAAATGGGTGTTTAGGAATAAAATGGATGAAAATGGTAATATAGTTAGAAATAAGGCTAGGCTAGTTGCTAAAGGTTATAAACAAGAGGAAGGCATTGATTTTGATGAAACATATGCACCTGTGGCTAGGCTAGAAGTTGTGAGGTTATTGTTAGCATATGCATGCATGTGTAATTTCAAACTTTCTCAAATGGATGTGAAAAGTGCATTCTTGAATGGTTTCTTAAATGAAGAAGTGTATGTATCACAACCTCCTGGTTTTGAAGATCACCTATATCCTAATCATGTTTTCAAATTGAAAAAGACTTTATATGGTTTGAAGCAAGCACCACGAAAGTGGTATGAGAGGTTAAGCAACTTTCTTTTATCTAAAGGATATGCTAGAGGTGTTGTTGATAAAACACTTTTCATTAGAAAGTATGCATGTGATGTAATACTTGTTCAAGTATATGTGGATGATATAATCTTTGGATCAAATAATAACTTCATGTGTGAAGAGTTTATTGCAGCTATGCAGGGAGAATTTGAGATGTCTAGATGGGTGAGCTAACCTACTTCCTAGGGCTGCAAGTGAAGCAACTCAAGTATGGAACATTTTTAAGCTAGTCAAAATATTGTTTTGATCTACTGAGAAAGTTCAAAATGGAGGATTGCAAAGAGGTTATCACTCCAATTGTTACAAACTGCATTATGGATGTAGATGAGGCTGGAAACCAATTTGATTCAACCAAATATAGAGGGTTAATTGGTTCCTTACTATATCTAACTCCTAGTAGGCCGGATATATAATTTGGTGTTTGCTTGTGTGTTAGGTTTCAATCCAATCCAAAGGAATCGCACTTCAAAGCTACAAAACAGATTCTCAAGTATCTGAAAGGGACAACTAATGTTGGATTATGGTATCCTAATGAATCTAACATTGTTCTTAGTGGTTTTTCATATTCTGACTATGTAGGGTGCAAATTGGATAGGAAAAGCACAAGTGCCACATGCCATCTACTTGGATCAAGCCTAATCTCATGGAATAGCAAGAAGCAAGCATGTGTAGCACTCTTTACAGCTGAGGCTAAGTACATAGCAGTTAGACATGCATGTGCTCAAAGCATATGGTTAAAGCATCAACTTATGGATTATGGTGTGAAGCTAGAAAAGGTACCTCTTTATTGTGATAATACAAGTGCAATCAACCTAACCAAGAATCCAATCCAGCATTCTAAAACTAAACACACTGAAATTAGACATCATTTCATAAGAGATCATATTCAAAAAGGTGATATTGAAATCATGTTTGTAAAAACTGAAAATCAATTAGCGGATTTATTCGCTAAACCACTTGCACGTGATAGATTTAATAAGCTTAGAACTGAAATAGGTATTCTAGACATGAAGAATGTATGTTGATATCTGGTTGGCTTGTTAATCTTATTAGATGTGTGTGTTGCATTTAAAGTGGTGAAATCTGCATAATTTGAAAACTGTCAGTATTTCAGTCAGCTACATTTGCAATTTCAACACATAGATTTCATTTAAAATGTCAAAATCTGCATAATCTGTGTTCTGGAACTGTTTCAATCTGCTAAATCTCACAAAATAGCACATATATTTGATTCAAATTGGTCTGGTGTGAATTTCGTGAAATCTGAAATTTTTAGTCAGCTAAAACTGCAAATTTAACACATAGATTTCACTTAGAACTGCCACTGAACCAAAAATCAGTTTTCTGGTACAGTTTTAGTCGACTAACTCTGTATTTTTATGTGTTAAAATCACTTATGCTGATGTGGAATTGCTTAAATTGATTTTAATTGATTGACCCAGTCAAAGTATGCATCACATAACTGTTTTTGGACTTTAGCAGCTGTAACAACTATTACATCAGCTAAAATCAACTTTTCAGATTGCATTGACCATAAAGTGCTTTAATTACATGATTTCCAATGAGCATGCATTAGTTGAGCACTATTTGTGAGTGGATTGTTCATAAAACACAAGGGAAACACATCAATGCATCTCTAATACAGATTCCCTCACATTTAATTGGTTGTGATTTTATGTACTGCATTGAAACCAGAATATTTGCACAATTTAATTGACTGGTTTTGAAAATCAACATGTTGATTCTATAAATACTTGCATAAGCATCATGCATTGGCATTCTCATTTTCTAGTAAGAGCCAAACCTACTTTTCACCATGCCTAGAAGATCACGAGCTGCCCCCTCAGATGATGAAAGCTTCACCCCACCTATTTCATCCTCTCCAAATGCCATGAATCAAGGAAGGCTTGAGATATGGTTTAAAGGCCATGAAGACATAATTCAAACCTTCTTGATTGAGATCAATAGGAAGCAAATCATCCTCCCTAAGGTGATTCGTATGTCATGGCTAAGGGCATAGAATTTTGGCAACCTTGAGCAACATCTCAAAACCCAAAAATTGAAGACATTCCTTGAACTTTTGGGCAAGGTGTATCCGGATTTGGTGAAGGTGTTTTATGCCAACCTCAAGTTCAGCAATGGCATTCTCAAATGAAGTGTCAAAGGTGTGGAGATGGAAATCACTAGGCAAACATGGAAGGATGTGGTTGGCCTAAGGCAAAGAGGTGTGCAAGTTCGCAAAGGAGAAACTAGTGCAGTGGATGAATTCAACAAAGTGCAATACTTCAACCAATGTGTGAGAAATCAAGGTGAGCAAGCTAGAAATTTCCATGTGGGAAGGCTTCGTGTGGAGGAAAGGTTGCTAGCCATGGTGGTGACCAAAATCATCATGCGTAGGGGGAGCAACCATGCTACCTTGAATGAAGGTGATCTGGTGGTGATGTACTACATTCAAAATGAGGTGATGGTGGACTGGACCTACACAATTCGAGATCACATGATGAAGGCAAAGAGGCTCATGGATTTCAAGCTTCCATATGTGGTGCTCATCTCCAAGTTCATTGAACATTTTGGTGTGGATGTGGAAGGAGAGCTTGAGGAGTCTACTGGCCTTCTCAATCATGTTTCAACACTGAACATGCACAAGATGGGATTCACAAGGTAGGCAACACTTGGCTAGTTGAAGGAGATCAAGGTGCAAACATTGAAGTTGGAGCAAGTGATCATGAAGCGGGAACTAGTGGAGGAAACCAAGAGGAAGATGAACCACAGCCTATGGCAATTGAGTTGTACAACCCTCCTACGAATGTTGGACCTGCAAACTCCCAATTTGAGAGAATGGTTCTCAACCAGCTTCAAGACCTCAACATGGCTCAAAATGCACATCATGCATACTGCATAACACGATTTCAAGACTTGGATGACCAACTCCATAACGTTCATGACCTCCTCTCCAATGTCTACATCAGAGACAACCTTAGGAATGAGTGAAGGGGATGGCTCATAGGTCATGCATTGCATTTTCGTGCTGCATTTTATGTGTCTGTTGTCTGTTCTAGTATTTTAATTGGCTATTTTGTCATTTCAGTCGATTGATTATATAAGTTTTTAGCTTCATGATGTATCTATCATTTCTGGTTTGGTGTGTTTGTATTCATACCAGGTGCCCTGGTACACCCCTATGTTAATGTTTTAATGAAAATTTTCATCTTTCCAAATTGATCTATGCATTATCATTTGATGAATCCAAAGGGGGAGAAAAATGAGTTAAAATGTGTAAAATTGTATTAGATTTGGAAAACCTAAAATAAATCTACTGGAATCATATAAAACTGCAAACTTAATCTAAAATCTGAAGCTAAATCATATTATTAGTAATAGGGGGAGCATATGCATATGTGATATGTATGTATGCTTGTGTGCTTTTGCTTGGGTGTATATTTGGAATATTTGTATCTTGTTTGCAAAAGCTTTTTCAGGTTTCTCTATGGATCTTAGCTTATCAATTCAACTCGAGGGTGTTGGCTTCATCAATTCAAGGGGAGATTGTTGGCACAAGCAAGCTCAAAGCAAGGAATTGATAAAGCCATGTGCATGAAAATCTTAAGTGTTTGATGAAGATTGATGAATATCCTCTTGAAGATTAAGTCTTAGTGTGTTAAATTTGTATATAACATGTTAAATGTAATGTGTTAGTCTTATACATTGTTGATAAGCTATATGACATAGGTTAGATGTCTTGTGTGCCTTAGTGTGTCTTTTTTAATCTGTTAAAATGGGTTTTAATAGGTTAAAGGCTTGTTGTATATAGTTTCTGGTATGAATGCATTCAGTTAGTTGAATTATTTTTCAATCGACTAATTTCACTTAAGTCAGGTGAAATCAGCTGACTGTACGGAAAATTCAATCGACTGGTTTCACTTAAACCAGACTACATAAGCTGTGTTTTCGCGAGCAGAGGTGCGAGTTTGAGTTTTTTTGAACGAAACTGTGTCATTCATCTCTGGGAAGCGTTCTCTCACTGCAATACACAGCTGGAACTCGTGCTTTGAAGATCTTGGTTGATCTTGTAGGCATTTTGGCTTGTGAGTAGCTTGAAGAACACATGTATGGTTGGCTAGAGACAACCACCATCAGGTTTGGATGTTCTTATGCCTCTGGATGGTTTGCCTGATGTGATTTCAGTTCTGCAAGTGTGATTCTTGTAGGTTGTGTGTCTAGATTTTTGTGTGAGTCAAAAATCTTGTGTGTTTTGGTGTTCAAAAGTGTAATCTTGGTTTGTGATTTGTAAAACTTTTGAATATAGTGGAAACCAGGCTCATGTTGTCCTAGAAAACTGGATGTAGCTCTATGATTGAGTGAACCAGTATAAAACCAGCTATGCTTTCTTCTTTCCCTCATCTCACTCTCTTTGAAACTCTTTAAAAACTCAAGAAAACCAAGCAATTTGATATTTGGTGTGATTTAATGCGTTATTATGTAATCTAAGGTTTTATACTTGTTATAAATACTGATTGGAACATATCTTGTATGTAAAAGAATGTTGTCTGAGTTGAATTCGTGAATTATGCATTCTGCATAATTCTCCAGTATTTTAGCCGACTGATTTGTCTTTTTAATCGACTATTTCATAGCATCAAGAACAATTTAGTCTTTTGTTTTATATTTTAATCGACTGAAAGTGTACTGGTCTGCTGCATTTACATCCAAACTTTCCAGTCCATTAGATTCAATTGAAAAGAGGTTTAAGCTTTCGAAAAAATTTTATAAAGCCAATTCCACCCCCCCCCCCTTCTTGGCTAAACTCATCATTTCAAAACTAACAGAAAGTGCATGAGAAGAATTACCCGACACATGACTTGGAGCTAGCTGCAGTAGTATTTCCTCTTAAGACTTGGAGGCATTACTTGTATGGTTCTCAATTCTAGGTGTTCAGGGATCATAAGAGTTTAAAATACTTATTTGATTTGAAGGACCTAAATATGAGAGAGAGGCGTTGGATGGAATACCTAAAAGACCTCAACTTTGAGTTGTTATACCACCCTAGTAAAGCCAATGTCGTAGCAGACGCTTTAAGCAGAAAAAGAATGCATATGTCTGCTATGATGATGAAAGAACTTGAGTTGATCGAGAAGTTGCGGGATATGAACTTAGGACTGAATATGGGTGCAGGCCGCATAAGTTGCAATATGTTGAGAATCACCAACGAATTTTTAGACAAGATTCGATTGGCACAAGGGGATGATCAGGAACTGCAGCAGATCATAGGCTGGTTGGGCATGGAGAAGGGAAAAGACTATAGGATGGGTAAAGATGGCATCCTACGTTTCAGGGAGAGGGTTTGTGTATCTAGGAATCTTGTACTGAGAAAGATGCTCTTGGAGGAAGGGCATAAGAGTCATCTTAGCATCCATCCAGGTATGACTAAGATGTATAAAGATCTGAAAGCAACCTTCTGGTGGATAGGTATGAAGACTGACGTGGCGGATTATGTGGCATCATGCTTAATATGTTAGAAGGCGAAGATTGAGCACCAGAGGCCGGGTGGACCTTGGAGCCTCTTGGCATTCCTCAGTAGAAATGGGACAGCATTTCCATGGATTTTGTTACACATCTGCCAAGGCTAGTGAGAGGGCATGACTCCATCTAGGTAATAGTGGACAGGTTGACGAAGTGCACCCACTTCCTACCTATTAATCAAAAGATGTCTCGAAACAAAGTAGTAGAGTTATATGTCAGAGAAATTGTTAGGCTACACGGTGTGCCAACGAGTATTGTATCGGATCGGAATCCGAGATTCACGTCAAGATTCTGGCAGTCACTACAGAAAGCCCTGGGTACTCAGTTGAGAATGAGCTCAGCTTATCACCCTTAGACAAAATTGCAGTCTGAGAGAATCATCCAGTCGTTGGAATACTTGCTAAGGACTTGTGTGTTAGATCACCTGGGTACTTGGAGTGATATGTTGCCATTGGTGGAGTTCACGTATAATAACAATTACCATTCCAGCATCGGGATGGCACCATACGAGGCATTGTATGGTCGGAGATGTAGGACTCCATTATGTTGGTAGCAAGATGGGGAGTCAGTCGTACTTGGGCCAGAATTCTTGCAGCAGACCACTAAGAAAGTGAAGGTGATACAGGATCAGATGTGTGCAACTCAGAGTCGGCAGAAATCTTATGCAGATAAGAGGAAGAGGCCGCTAGAGTTTGAGGCAGGTGATCACGTATTCCTCAGAGTTACACCGATAGCCAAAATTGGAAGAGCTCTAATGTCGAGGAAGTTAACTCCTCGATTCATCGGTCCGTATCAGATCACGAGGAGGATTGGACCAGCATTCTACGAGATCGCTTTACCACCTCACTTGGCAATCCTACACAATGTCTTCCATGTATCACAACTGAGGAAGTACATTGTCGATCCTACTTATGTGCTGGAGGAGGACGATGTTTAGGTGGGTGAAGACCTGACGATCGGAGTTGGACTAGTGAAAATCTTGAATTCTCAAGTTAAGCAACTCAGAGGGAAGGAGATCCGGATTGTCAAAGTCCTTTGGGACGAAGCAACTCAAGAAATTACATGAGAGATGGAGGATCTCATGAAGAAGTCATACCCACACCTATTTCCTGGTAAGTCCTATTTTCGAGGACGGAAATTTTTAAGGTGGGGGAATGTAAGACCCGTGAAAATTAATTAATTAATAAATGCGGGTAGTGGAAGCCTTTATGGCATTTAATTTTTGACTTGTATGACATGGAGAAGTACTAGCTTAAACGGTTGAGAGTACTTTATTGTGTGAGAGGACTTAGGTTTAAATCCTATGTATGCCATTTCTGTGTTATTTGATTTATTATTATTTTGAGAATATGCTTGATTCTGTTAAGGGATAATATAATCATAGAATTATATTAGTCATCACGAAACATGAATTTGGTTAAATGGTTGTGCATTGAGTTTACATTGGCATCGTTACGGGTTCTAACCTTGGTAGAAGAACCAAATTGAGCTTTCTTTTTTTTGTCAATTTTTCTTTTGGCATGAATTTGAAAGTTTAGAAAAACCCTAGCTGAATGGGCAGCCAAGGGAGACTGGAAAAAACAGCCATAATGGTCTTTGAATGGTAATTACAAGCATTATTAAACCAATTTTTTGTTTTTGGTCATTAACCTAGCATTAAGGCACCATTAAAAGGCCAATTTTAGGTTAGAAGAAAGGTTTGTAGGGTTATCATTGTTACATAGTGAGAGGAGAGCGAAATTGAGAGTGTGTTGAGAGAATTGAGAGCCTCTTTGGAGCTGAATTGTGGGAGCATTAAAGGAAGTCATTTTTGGGTCAAGAAGAATTATCACACATTTCAAAGTTAAGTTAAGGAATCCAGGTTAGGGGAGTTATACACGTTAATTTTTAAGCTAAGCATGAATTGTATGATATATGTATATGATTAATATCCATGAACCTCTGTTGTCGGTTAAATTTTGTGTTTCTGAAAAATTTCCAGAAAAATTGGAAATTTGGCAAATTAGAAATTTGGGGGTATAAATGTTGATGCTGGAATTGCACTGATAGTATGAAAAAATTGGACTCTAGTTGGAGAATAGGTATTCTTAGTAGTGATAATTGACTGCGGAACGTGGGTAGAAGATCAATGTAGGGTGGTTTGGAGTTAGTGGACATTCGCAGGTGCAGTGAAAAGCTAGAAATTCTCCAGGCTTTCATGCACCACCTGGCGCGCTTGTATCTCTACCAGTCGCCAGCGTAGTGGATTCTGCACTGCGTGGCTGTGATGGCAGGCACTGGGTGGGGTTTTGATGAAGTCTCAAATGGGACTAGAAAGAATGGAGTTTTGACATCTTTGAATATTTAATGATAGAACCCTATTGCATTAATGAAAGTATGGACTCAAATTGATAATTTGATGGAGTCAGTGGTAAAGTGACGTGAGGGAGATATAGATGGGGTTAAAGAACAAGGACTGAGAATGATTGGTTTTTAATCTGAGGTGGTAGTAGTTATTTTGAGACCTTGTTTAAATAAAGAGATGTATAGTATCATTTAGGAGTTGGAACTATGATGGGAAGTTGATTATGGTGAATGGGAGTTAAAATTCTAAGATAGAGTCTCTGTGTGGCTTTGCATATAACTGAAGGGTGGTGGCTATCATAACTTGAACTAAGGATAAGAAATAAGTAGTATGAGTGGATTGTAGCATACTATGAGTGAGTAAGGTTGATTTAAGGAAGTCTATTTTTAGTCTACTTGGGAGTTTGAAATTAAGTGGAAATAGGAATAGTAATGAAAAGTGACCACGTGACAATTGGAAAATAACTTGGTGTAAGTATCGTGAGTCTTGAAGCTTTGAAGGGAAATTGGTAATCTGTTTTGGAGTATCTAAAAAAAACTAGTATTGCGCAAGTACTGATACAACACAAGTACTGATACAGCGTGTGGCGGTGGTGTAGGACTAGAGATGGCAAATAAACTCGTCCCTGTGGGTATTGCCCGAACCCGTCTCCGTTTTGACGAGGAATCCCCGCATTGATTGGGTATGGGTATAGGTATGGGTATGGGAAATCCCCGACTTTTTCAATTGGGTATGGATATGGGTATGGGGATGTACATATCCCCACCATAATACCCATCCCTGCCATATCTTCATCCTTGTTTAAATTATTAAAATATTCACAATTAATTAAGTAACATAATATATATATATATATATATATATATATATATATATATATATATATATTTTCTAATTATTTAGTTTGTCATGAAACACATTCGTATCTCCAATATATTTTTCAACTTATCATAACCTTTATGTAATTATGTTAAAATGATGTATGTTAATTAAAAATTTTTATGTCTCACATTTGAATATTTCTATTATTTTTTAATATTGTTATTTATTGTATATTTTCCTTTCACCTGAAAATGTTTAATATTCTCAATTTAAGTGTTTAATAACATAAATATTTCATTTACTAGGTAATATAAAAAAAACTACTTATTATTATTATTTTTTGTTTCATTTGAAGAATTCTTTTGTTTCGCCAAAATAATTTTTGTTATTTCTCAGCCATTGAGTATATATGTTGATATTTGAAAAGTTTTCTTAGATCTTTAATGTATTTTTCATCTTATCATACCTTTATTTATACTTTTATTTTTTGCATTATGTGATTCCTTTCAATAGTTTCTCAAATTGTTTATAAGATACACATTTGTTAATTTTTTAAAATTTTTATTTATTGTTTATTTTCATCACATAGAATACTATTTTGATATATTTTATCTAGTTATTTTTTATTTTCTAATTCATTATCAATCATACTATAATTTTCTCATTATAATTATATAAATAAATTTTATTTGCTATAATATAAAAATTTAATATAATTGCTATGAATATTTTTTTATCAACATCCAACATATATTAGAGTTCAAAAGATACAAGATCTATGTTAAAATTTTATTATTATGTTTGTTATTTATTCTTTGTGTCATTTTGATCAAGTGATGTATTATAACTTTTATTAGTGCATAAAGAAGAGATTCATTAAAATTAAAAAATTGAAGTAAACAAACATTTAAAAATATATTTTAATTTGAATATTTGTTTTCCTTTTATATTTTTTTAAAATATTTTTAAATTTTATCAACTAGGTTTCATTACTGTTTGCAAATTTAATAAATGTTTTGGTTCTTATGAAATTTTATATGGTATTCTAATCTAAAATGTAAACAATTATAATTTATTTCAAAGTATTTGATATCAAATAAACAATCATCCTCCTAATATTGAATATTTGGTAATATTATGTTTACTTTACTGTAATTTTTTATTATTTTATGAACATTAATTAAAATTAATATTAAAGTAGTAAGAAAATAGAACGAGATTATACTCGTTACCCGGTGGGGATGGGATGAGACAAAAGTTTGATACCCGTTGAGTTTGGGTATAGGGATGGGGATAATTTTTTTTACGGGGGATAGCGAAACCCGTTCTCGCCCCACCCCGTTACCAACCCTATGTAGTACGCCAGGCGATAGTCGCCAAATCAGATAAGTCAGAGAAACGTGGCGCCTGTCGGTAGAGCTAGTTCCGCCAGGCGATAATTGCAAATTCATTGTGTGTAGAGGCGCTTGGCGCCTTACGGTACGCGTCCCCCCGCCAGGCGGTCTGGATGCCTGTTGCGCTTGGCGCCTTGTGTGTTATGCCAGGTGATAATGTGTAATAAAAGTGCTTTTCTTGGTTTGGTGGTGCATGATCTACAAGGCCTTGGTGATGCTTCAAAGGTCGACTTGTTGGTGTTCCTTGAGTTGTGGCTCAGAACGTATCCTTTGAGTTGTGGCTCGGGATAGGGGTTAAGCACGTGATATTCCTTGAGTTGTGGCTCAGAATGGCATCCATCAAGTTGTGGCTCGGGATGGCGGATGAACACGAGGAACTCTTGAGTTGTGGCTCGGGTTGGCGAGTGTTGCCGGTGTGAGTGTGCGGGTTGTGGCTCATACCGCGGGTCTAGATAGATTGCCCTCCTTGGTATAAAACCAACAATTTTGGTAGTCTTGGGGCGTTACGAACTATGTTCGTATTGAGAACTCCACCTAGCGTTTCGGTGTGTGATTCGTAGCATGGTTTCTCGCATGTGCTCTATCGGTTGTGGCCGATAGGTGTGGCAGCAAGACATCTTGAGGTATTCACTAGAAGACGTAGAACACGATTAACATGGTTGTGGCCATGTGTTATGACATCAAAGGATAGAATTCCTTTGGTGTAATTGTGTTATATATATAAATATGTTGTATATATGTTTTATTCTATTAGCTCACACTATTTGTCTGTGTTTGGCGATGATCGTGTACACGGAACACGAGAGTAGATGATGTTGCAGGTGGATCCGTTGAGACTTAGAGACGGAGCATGGGCTAGCTTGGGAGTTTTCCATAAAGTTGTTTTAATTATTTATGTACTTTACAGATTTGTAATCTTTGAATATGAACATGGTTTTATTATTATAGAGTTTATCAGTTGTAATCTTTGAAATCTTTGAGATACTTTACGAATGGAATAAAGTTTTAAATTTTCCCGTGTGTTGGGAAATGTTATTCAATAAATGAAGTTAGTTATTATTTCTCTATTTTATTATTTTTAATCCGTAATATCCTGTCAGGATGTTACAAAAGTGAAATACTAGAAAATATCATATTTATAAGCACATTTTTTTTTTCAAAATATATAACTCTAAATATATATATATATATATATATATATATATAAAGTGACAAATCATGTGAGTTAATATGAAGAAAACATACAAGTAAGTCTAGTTCAAAAACAGTGTAGTTCGGTTCAAAAATAGTGAAGTTTGGTTCAAAAATAGTGTAGTTCGGCTCAAAATTAGTGCAATTCGGTTCAAAATAGTGCAATTCAGTTAAAACATATTGTAGTTTGATTCAAAAATAGAGTAATTCGGAAATTACAATTTCGGTTTTTCTCCATTTGGGTTTGGGGAATGCTTTCTAATGTTCGGAAGTTCCAATAACCATCTCTATCTCTCTCAAAAGCTTTAAGTACCTCTCGGCAAGAACTTTTACTTGTGGAAATACAACACAACCAAAAAGGCTTGTGGAAATAAGACAACAAAAAAAAGGGAGTCGCTCATGGTACGGAACCGGGGATCTTAGTGCATAGCCAATAAGGAAGTCTTTGGGCGGCTTCTCCCTCTACTCCCAAAATATTTCCTGTATGTCCAAAAATTAATTTAATTTTTACTTAGTCCTTCATAGTAAAAAGTAAGTAAATTTCCTCTCCCACATCCATCATTTCCCTTTTCTCTCTTCGCTCCCCTCTAATATAATAGTCCACTCATGCACCTCCAATTTTCAATTTGACCTAGGCCCTTTTTTTATGTGCAACGGCTCATTTTCTCTCCCACATCCGTCATTTTCCTTTTCTCTCTTCTCTCCCCTCTAATTAATTGGCATTGCAGCAGTTGGAGCCTCCAGATCCTTTATTTTTTGTGTTGCATTGCATCCTGTATGTTTTATCTATACAATGCATGTTAAATTTGTAAATGAGATGTTGCTTTGAATCTGTTATTTGAAATAGCGGAAGTGGACTTCTGTAGCACATTTTGTTTTCAGAAAAAGATCATTACGGATGTTGACATCCGATTTAGAAAATTGCATTGCAGATGTCGACATTCGGTTCACATTTTTTGAATTTTGTTTTGTACCATTATAGATGTCGACATCCGGTTAAGAAAAATGCATTGCGAATGTCGACATCCCGTTCACATTTTTTGAATTTTTTTTGTATCATTACGGATGCCGACATCCGGTTAAGAAAATTACATTGCTGATGTTGATATTCGATTCATAAAATTTCACCACCGATGTCGACAACCGATTCAAAAAATTGCATTGTGGAAGTCGACATCTGGTTCACATTTTTTGAATTTTATTTTGTATCATTACGGATGTCGACATCCGGTTCATTAAACTTCACTGCGTATGTCAACATCTGATTCAGAAAATTGCATTGCGGATGTCAACATCCGGTTCAAAAAATTGCATTGCGGATGTCGACATCCGGTTCATAAAATTTCACTGCAGATGTCGACATCCAATTCAGAAAATTGCATTGCGGATGTCGAGATCCGGTTCATAAAATTGCACTACAGATGTCAACATCCGGTTCACATTTTTTTTTAGTTTTCATTATGGATGTGGCTAGTTTATTGGATTATTACGGATGTCAACATTCGATTCACATTTTTTTGAGTTTTCATTTCTAAATTATACTGGATGTCTACATTTAGTGTTTTCTTATTACAAAATAAAATAATAATAATGTAAAAAAATTAATTAGATATAAGTACATGTGTAAAGAAAATAAACAAATAAATGACTAAATCAATATTTATATAACTCAAATAATATATACTAGATCAATAATCAAAGGCAAAAAATTATTTAAATGAAAAATTAAATAAAAAATAAAATGCCTTGCGAATGTGAACATCGGCTTACAAAGATAACATCTATTTCTACATTACACCGGATGTCCACGTTCGGTAAGTATTTCAATATCTTTCTTAAACTAAAATATTTTAATACCTTTCTTAAATTAAAATATTTTTATGATAGACTTATAAATTAATTAAAATAAATAAATATAATATGTGTCTCCTTTATTGCAAAACATGTTAGATATGTTAGACAATATTTCTCCCAAAACATGTTAGATATGTTAGACAATATTTTTTTATTGCAAAATTTGTAAACTACAAGCGTCAATTAATTTTACATGAAATAAAAGGTTGGATTATATGTGTACAAAAAAAAATTATGAATAGTAAGAAACAACAGTCAGTCCAAAAAGATTCAGTTTTCACGAAAAATACAACTAGTCACAGCTAATAACGTGCACGTAATTCAAAATTTCTTTTATTTTCTTACAAACAATAATAGCAATAGTGGATAACTAACACTAACAATAAGAATTAATAATAGTTTTTCAAATCTATACACATTGCCAAATTTCTTGCATTTTCATGTACAATTTTGTTTATTACTAAGCTACACATAATACAAAACTTGTGTTAATAAGTTTTTATGGATTTACTTACCATTGTCTAAATAATTCAGCAGAGATTTTGGATCATGTAAGTTAACAATCTTTAATTGCATAAGGAAATATGGAAACACCAAATTGAAAACTGAAGCACTATAGCTCCGTTGCTTCCTCGATTGTTAAAACCTATCTATATCTTTTCTACTAGCAACAATGCCCTCTCACCTATTTTGCATGTCCTAATCTGAAATAATGTTACTGTGAACCTAAAATCGGATTATCTTAGAACCCAGTAGCTAATATTAAAACAGAGACGAGGACAGCCAGACAGACAAGTTTATTTAACATTTACAAGCAAATACCAGCATTAATCATAATAGTATCATATGCCAAATACAGTCTGTTGTCACCACTGGGTCCAGTTAGAATAGTTGGAAGAGAACTAACAAAGCCAAGAAGGTATTGGTAACATGGATACAACCCTGGGCCAAAATTCAAGCTCAGAGAATTGTACAGTGCCGGCTTAGGCAACTGGTGGACGGAGCACGTGATCCTGTGAGGTATCCACTGCAGCAGGCGGCATGAATTGCCACATTGCAACTCCTGGATAACTAATAAAAGGTACCAACTTGTTTCCATGGGCTTGGCCTTGCGCTGCAAATGCAGCAGGGATAGCAGTAGGGGGAGGCATGAAACTGGGTTGCGCATTCAAAGATTTCAGCTGCTGCTCCAACTTCTCCTTCTCTGCCTTGAGTATCTGTTTCTCATCCCTAAGTTCATTCTTCTCAGCCTACACAACATGTAAAGAATTTCATTTCAGAAACAATTAGAATTGTGAATTTTTCAGTCTCTGTTAGGAAAAGGTGGAGGCAGAAATCTTATGCAGCCATTGGATTCGAAAAATATGTTACTACTTTTACTTAGTTACAGAAATGTCATCTTGCTTCCACTTTATTTCAAGAGTTTGATAGGAAACAGTGAAAATAAGTTATTTGTGAAGTTGCTATACAAATCTTTGAAAACAATAAAACAAAAAGGTGGAACTTTTGTAATCTAATATGAAAACAGAAAGAGGAGAACTAGGAACATACTCTCTAACACACACACACACACACTTTATGATTGGCTAAAATTCTTGAGCACTACAAAATCAGGAGAGAATCACTTAAAAAGTAGTGGAACCAACCAAAATTTGTGAATTTCCAAAATATCTAACCTATAGTAGAGTGTGTTGTTAGCATTTCTCAAACAGGAAATACTTCCTTAAACAAATTTCCCCCAAGTGATCCACAATATGTAACTCCCAACCCAAAAAGTCATTCAAATATGAGTATCACCTTTAACTCTTTAATCTTTTCCTGAAGACCTTGATTAGAGTCTTTCAACTTCTGCGCTTCACCCCGTAACTGTGTCACCATTCGGACAGCATCAATCAGGATAGCAGCCTTATCAGTTTTCGTAGGCCTTCCAGGCTCCAAAATGGAGCCCAATTCAACAAACCTAAAAATGTCCATCATATTAGGTACATGCCTCAGCTACATACTCACATAAAAGCTCAAGATGAGTATAGAAAAGACAGGACAGGAGGTAGTTGAAATTTTGAAGTAGAAAATATACTTGTCGTTAAGCTTATCTCTTCGCAACTTCTCCCGACATGCCTTGGAGCTAGAAGCAGCACATGTCTCAGATCTAACCCTGCAAATGAACAAGAATATGAGGATAACTTCTTCCATGCAAAAGCTATCTAGATTGAGTTCACTCCTTTTTCAGAAGTTTAATCATTTGATCTAATTTTGTATTCCTAAATAGTGCAGTCAATGATGTAAGACAAGCAAAATGATTTTGGAAATTTCATCTTATGTCGAGAAAAATAATGTTATACTCGAAAAAGATAATACATGCGAAGCAAGGATTTGCAATATGTTGATTTCTTGATTAACATCAACTGCACCAATTAGCCTCACCCTCTGACTGCACTATATTACTACACATCTGTCAGTTCATTGAACATAATTTATGACAAATGCCAAGCAAATTTTGTAAATTACTTAAGCAACTAGTATTGCCTCAAGAATTCACTTCATTCTGCAATCATTATGAATTTATTACAGCATAAAAAGAAAGAAAAAAGAACACTAAATCATCTTAATATTTGTAATATAAAGAAGAACTAAAGCAAAAGAAAGATTAGGAAATCAAGCAAAAAAAAAAAACCTACAGAATAGGTGTTTCAGAATAAGATAGCCAAGTGGCTAAACATGTTGATTCCTTTTTGAGAAAAGTATTTCATTCAAGAAAAATGAAAGGCTAATAGAACACTATGTACCTCTTCTTTGAGCCAGACTCTTTGAGACCATCAGAATCCGCCAGTGACCCGTCAATTTCAACACTAGGAGCACATAATGGTGTAAGAAAGACAAGGCAGTAAAAGAAATTGTTTATTATGAGGACATGGACAAAGAGGTAGATAGAGTTATGAATAATATATATTATGAAAAATGTCAGAAGCCATGTTTGACCAAACAAAAGTGTATGGCCTCAAGTGAAAAAAAATGTAAAAGAAAACACTTGAGTAGAACGGAATTGAAATATATGCATTACATAGGAATATATTACTAAGAATGGTAATAAAAATGTAGCATTCCATATTTTATAGGAATCTTACAAAATCCATTACAGAATTGATAAATTATCAGCATGATTATGGTAAAATCATTTCTCATTCTCATATTGTTAAAACCTACAGAGGAAAATTTCAATATGGGGAGTTAGAACAATAATCTAATTTATCTTAGGTTTGCTTTATTTGGCTCTAGCAGTAGAGTAGCCAAATTTTTGCAAAACCATTTACGGAAGACTTTTCTTAATTGTTTCTCATAACACAAACTAGAATATCCTTTCACCAATCCAATGATCCACCTCACCATTCTAATCTATAACACATTCACTTCTTATCCATAATATTCACTTCAATAGTGCATTAAAGAACTTGTAAGTCACAAGTACACAGAATAATCTCACCTAGTGTTAAACAATAACTTCCACGATTATAATTTATGACTGAAGCACATCTTCATTTGATCTACCTAACTTGACTCCTATATAAGAATTAAGATGACCCTATAACTTCAGAAAGTAACTAACCACTTAGCTAGGAGGTACAAAATGATCTTCAACTTCATATACAATCAACATAATTACACAAATATTGATTAAAAAAACCTGAATTAAGACAATCAACAGTTCCAGCACAAAACATTGCAATGAAAACAAGGCAGAAAAATACATTCCTTGAATACTCTAAACAGTCAATTAAGCAATTAAAACTATATCATACAAAAATGTACTGAGGCGTCAGAATTAATTCCAGCCAGTCGTTAAGGACATGTCGGAATTGAAGTTGGGAGAGTTTAAAAGTACTGTTCCTTTAAAAAGAAGCAGTTTTCTTCTTCTTCATTTAGTACATCAAAATTCATCAGAGCATTTTTATTTTTCAATCTTCAATCCATACATAACATTATACACCCCTTAGGCCAGATTCCATCACGCAACATTAAAAACAAAAATTATCAAATACAACCCCCCAATCCAAAAAATAAAATAAAATAAATCACATTTATTGGAAAACACAAAAATCCTACATCCCTAGAGCTTCCGAAACACAGTCCTAAAATCAAGCATTCACAGAGTCAAACCAATCAAACAACAAAGCAGAAACCCTAATCACGTCAAGGAGAAAAGAATCAGATAACACAGCATCTAAAGCTTGAAAAGGAGAAAGCAATTGGCAAAGCGATCTGCATGTACCTGACATTGGAAGTGGCGTTCAAGGCGTTAGGAGGCCATGTGAAGGCGGAGGAAGGGACGGTGAAGGAGGCATCTGGGACGGGAATATCATCGATCAAGCCGTAATCGAAGAGCCAATTGGTGTTTTCCCGGGAAACCATTGTGCAGATTCGATTCCCGGAAAATTGAGGATTTTCCGCACGGAAAACGCGTTTTCGCTTTGTTTTCCTGGGAAACAAACACGGACTGCTGCGCGTGGTGTGTGTGGGTGTGTGTGGTGTGCGTAAGGTTTGCTTGCACGTTTTGAAGTTCTAAGGAGAAGAAGGGTGAAAAAGAGAACTTCTTTATTATATTTTTTAATGGAAATAAACCATTTGATTAAGAGTAGGTAAGTGACAACTTAGTTTATTTAAAAATAATACAAATTATGCTTATTAAAATATTAAATATATTAATTATTATTAAATTACTAAATATTAATAAATAAATAAAAGATTTATTAAATCATTTTAGTTATAAATTTCTGATAGAAACATATATATACTATAAGTTTAGAAAAGTAATTATTAAAAAAGATAAAATTAAAAAAATAATGTGTATATAATAATAAAACTGAATTTATGTATTAATGATTCAGATCAATAATATTAATTTATTGGTATTAAAATTTAATGGAACACGAGAATGTGCATGCGCGATAGATGAGGAAAATTGGTGGCAACTGTCAATTGGGTATAGTGGCGGCGATATTGTCCGTCATTAGATTCCACGACAAGACTGTTCAGTCTGCATAAATTCAATTATATAAAATTAAAAGTCTAAAGAAAATTTAGAGAAACTAGAAAAGAATATGTTTTCTTAAACATACGTAAATTAATACCAAAAATAAATTGATATTCTTTCTGCGAATTAAAACTCTCTTTCTAACACCAGTAACTAAGTTTTTCATTCTCATACTTTTAGCATTTGTAGCATTTTTTATTAATTAATTATTTTTCTTTTAATCTTGAATATTAAAATAAATATAGAACATAAACAAAATATTATTATATATTAAATATAATTTAAACTATATTCTTTAAAATATTTTAAAATCCAAATGTGTTCAAAATAAAATTTCTATGAATTATAATACTATAAAATTTAATGAAATATTTTATAAAATAAAAGTCTCAAAATAAATAATACATGTATGCTCAAGTGTAAATTTTAGTTTGTAATATGATTCAACCTAATTCAGTTACTAATTATTAAAGTTATTATTTACTCCTAGAAATAAGGGTGAATATGAAACCAAACCATAACAAATACATGAAGTCTTTAATTAAAAAAAAAATACTATAATTCACGTGTACTTTTTTAATTTGGATAGTTATTTAATAAATAAATAAATTTATTAGTTTTCAAAAAACATAAAATCTTATTTTTAAATTTATTTATTAGATTTTTCTATAATTTGATATTTTTGACATGTTTTCCTAAGAAATTTCACAAATTAAAATAACATAAATAAATAAAGAGAAAATATAAACTTTTTTTTAATGAAATTTTCACACTTAACATGTTCAAGTTGTAATAAAAAATCTTATCTTTGTTTTATTCAACATTTTTTAATAATAATAATTATTATTATTATTATTAGGTTAAATTACTATTTTGATCCCTTTATTTGTCATGAAATTTCATTTTGGTCTTCAAGTTTTTCATTGTCTCAATTTGGTCCTTATTTTCTTAAAAATGACTCAATTTGGTCATCGCCGTTAACTTTGACCAAACAGTATTCAAGAGTCTTCCATCTTTTTTTCTTCTTTTTTTGATGACTCGTCCTCTGCATGCTCTTGATCGACACTCACAGGAGTATAGTACCTACAAGAACTCTAACATTCAAGTCAGTAGTACTTCGACATTCTTTGTATGCACTCAAACTGAATTTAAGATTAGTCGTCCTTAACCCTGGACATAAGATCCTATTTTATAAACCTAGTGTCACCAACGGCGGATTTTAATGGCGGCAGGGAGGGGCTACGCCCCAACCCTCGCCAGCTTTGATTTTTTTTTAAATTTATATTATATATATTTTTTAAATTTATTAAATTGTAAGTAGTATATTTTAAGAATGGATGAAAATTGAATTGTGTATTTTCTTATTTATTTTATAAAGCACAACATTTAGTGTTAATAGAGAATAAAACATCAAAATAAATATAATAAAGAAAAAAGATATTTAGGTTTAATTTTTCTTTTGATCCCTCTTTTTGTCAAAGAATTGATCGTATCATTATGTTAATTACACAAACAAAGTAAACCATCCATATTAAGAGTTTCAATTTTAATAAAAAAATCATTGATCTGTTTTAAAAAATTTAACGAAATTTATCGTAAAAGATCAAATTGTATCAATTTTTTAATAATTGGGACCAAATTAAAACTAAAAAAACTGGATGACCAATTTAACATTTTAAAACCAAAACATGAATCAAAAGAGTAATTAAACCAAATATTTATTAAGATAATTTTTATTTTCTTTCTCATTATCTTTTTAGTTTTTCACAACTTGTAATAATTTCTCACTCTCATGTTGTAATTATTTCTCATTCTCATATGTTTTCTTTTTGTTTTTGAAGAAAAAAAAGTTAGAAATAAACTCAGTATGTTTGCTCTCATTTCTCATTTATCCTATCCCTTTCTTGTCTCTTGTCTCAATAATAAAAAAATATTATTTTTTATCTCATGAGCTTTTTTGTATATTCATTTTTTTATGAATATAGAAGAAAAATAAACAATGTATTATGTGTTCTTTTCATAACCGATTTTTAATTGTGACTTGACTATAATATATATTTTTTTAATAATTATGTGTCCCAATTATAAAAAAAATACTATGATAAATTGTTTTTAATCTTATTTACAAAAGAAAAGTATATTGATAAAGAATAAAAGAATAAATTCATTTTCTAAAAGTGATAAAAAAGAAACTGTTGATGAAAAGAAGATAAATTCTACTTCTTCAAATATTTTAAAGCATTAGACTAATTATCAATTCAGTTAGAGAATTCATTTCTTAAAACATTATATTAATGATCAAATCTAATAATCTCAAAATTATATTACTTTGGCCCTTCCAACATTTTTTGTCAAGATCCGCCACTAAGTGTCACTATCGACTTTATTACCTTCGAAGTGGTTTTCCTCCTTTCATAAACACTAAGGAATCTAATGAATATCATACATTGTAACTGTTCTAGACCTTAATGCAACCGGTAACATTTCCATATTATGTTCGATGTTGAGCGTCTGTACTCTTGGGCCTACATGTTATCTACCTCAGCATTAGATGGATCCTCGCCTTCCCACCACTAGTCTATGATGTACTCAGCACCTTTGGACTACAATGTGTATGTGACCTCATTGAGTCAGGATGTGCGCGTTTTCAACTTGGGTCGGGACGTGTGCAACACCGTGGGCCGTGCGACACTCAATTATTTGATTAATAAAATGTCAATATTATAAATAGAATTTTTATGAATCGAATTTCATTTTGTAAAAAACCACTATCTCATTTTTTTTTTTTTTTTTGAAGATCAGAGACTATAAAAGTAATCCTAGTAGAGAACTCTACAAATCCATCACATTAGAGTAAGCTCACTTTTTACTTCTTTTTTAGGTCAATAAGCATTTTTAGTTGCATGTGACTTATGGTTCAACGCATGTGACTCAAAATAGCTCAAAATGAATATTTGTTTGTCTATGATCATAAGAATATGTTTATATTCCTTATTGGAGTTTTAATTATTTAGTTAGATTTTCCTATGAGAAATAGAACTATAAAAAGCAATTTTGAACTAAAGGACTTTCTACCTAAGGTAAGGGAAACTAATAATGTTTTATTCTAATGTTGTTTTGTTTGAATTTATTTGTTACATGTAGTATGAATTAATTGGTGGGATTAAATTGTTTGGGATTGTGACTCCATAGAATAAATCTATATATGAATGAAATTATGTAATTGGTTGAATTGATTGAAATCTAAGTAGTACCTATATAATATGGTGAAATTAGTCTATCTCTCGAGATATAATGTTGTACATATGTTTTAAAAACCAAGAAATGTGTAAGATGAATGAGATAGGCTAAATTGGAAAATTGATGGTGTTTGGTTTTATGCAAACTTGTCGGGCAAGCCAAACCTCCGTTAAGAGAGTATAAAAAATAGGATCATAAAGAGCATCAGGACCTTTCACTCGTTGGATGAGTTAGAGCTCATTAGGCGAGTTTGATTTAATAAGCTCCTAGAGCCTAAGTCGTTGGGCGAGTGAATGAGTCGCTAAGCGAGAGGAAAATTTAAAAATGGTCGAGAGGTAGGGGAGGTTTGGTTGTTGAGCGAATCCAACTTCACTAGGTGAATTTATTTGTTTTTTATTCTAGTGCTTGACTTGTTGGGTGAGTCACTTATTTGCTGAGTGAGTAGATCCGTAGTGGTAACTCGCAAGCATATGATTTTGTTGAGTGAGTATGTGATTGATTAATAAGATATATGTTTGAAATTTGGAAATTTTGATGTGGATTACCAATGATATGGAATGGTGATAGGTTTAAGAGGTTGAAAGAATACTGAGTAAGGGTCCATATTGTGAAGTCATCGTAACTCTTCTAAACTCACTTGCTCATATAAAGAATGAAGTTTAGGTGGTAAGAGTTGAAGGGGGTTCCTATAGCGAGATTTGGGGCGAGGGACCCCTCTTCTATCGATGCTATAAGTGAATTAACCCTATCATAAGGGATTTAAACTTGGTAAATTTGGGTCGATCATGACATTGTATTTCATAGTTACATGACAGGTGCATAACTTCGTGGGTATTCGACTCGATGCATAAATATTATAGAATTGAGTCTAAAATAGACTATGTTAGAAGCATAAGGTGTGATTAATTGAGAATGTATGTCATAAGGAAATGCATTGATTGATATTTTTGTTTGAATATTGTGATTTTATAATATATGATGGTATAAATACTATTTAGCTTACCCTGCTATTTTGTTTTCCGGTTTGCTTTTCTATGATAGTATAATTACTATTAGCTTACCCTACTATTTTATATTTTAGGAGGACTGTATTTACAAAATACATACTTCTTTGTTAAGACAATGACGTCCTCGGAGGAAACAGAAGCTTCAAGCTTAACCACTATTCACAAAGTATCGTGCACCGCTAGCTATGATATGTTCTAATTCTGCTACTGTAATACCTATCTCCCGAGAACCTAAACAAATCCTCATGTCTTTTTCAATTGGATTGTCCAAGTTATCGTAAAGTTTGTGTCTTTCATATTTGTAGCATTTTAAAATTAAAAAAATTATAAAATTGTAATTTATAAAATTTTATAATAATAAAATTACATATAGTGACAACTTAACGATATAACATAACAAGATATAGTGACAACTTAACAATATAACATAACAAGATATAGTCACATCAGTCACTTAACAACCACATTACTAACTTAATAGAAAAAAGTTAACAATAGAGATTTAATTACAAAATTTAAATTTATTGAGTACTCAATCAACCATAAAAATTTATTAGTAACTCAATTGAAAGTTTTGAAATTTATCAGTAAAACATAATCAAGTCTATGAAATGTATGCATAGTTAATTGCAATGTGATGATATATTATAAAAATAAATCTACCAAAAATTACACTTTTAATAAAACAAAGTAAAATTATATAAATAAAATAGTTGAATTGTCCACCAAATCAATTTGCTCTTCTCATTATAGCCTTTGCAAAGTTACATCGTTCACAATGTTTTTTCTGATATCCATTATTTACTCTATTTTTTCTACACTAAAACCTTCAACCATCTTAAAATGATTAAATTTAGAAGACTAATCAATTTCTAAGACAGTTCAGCGGTTTTGTACTCAGTGGCGGATCTTGACCAATATTGTCGGGGGAGCCAAAATAATACATCATATTTCATTATTGTCACTAACACAATAAAAATGAATATATAACTTAGTATAACGATAATCTAATGAATCTATTCTTTTATTCTTCATCAATATACCTATTTTAAAAAAATACTAAAAAATGATTTATCATAATCTAATAAAAAAATTTAGAGACATAAATACCAAAAGAAAATTCGATGATAATCAAACCACACTTCAAATTCAATTATAAAAAACACACAATACAATCATTTGTTCTTCTATGTTCATAAAATAAAAAATCAATATAAAAGAGGCTCATTAAATAGATTATTAAACTAATATTTCACTATCAAGTGAGATAAA
>Ga0214543_1004843_pt1 | contig 25276 bp, 13 predicted proteins | sample CNSS2metaG_FD_160094 | JGI IMG/M metagenome (GOLD analysis project Ga0214543, IMG submission 160094) | Root nodule microbial communities from cowpea collected in UCLA plant growth center, Los Angeles, California, USA - CNSS2 | ecosystem: Host-associated > Plants > Roots > Nodule | place: USA... | reverse complement strand
TAAAAAAATATATATATATATATATATATATATATATATATATATATATATATATATATATATATATATATATGTAAAATGACATAAATAATTTCTAATTAATAATAGAATATAGATATATAAAGAACCTATTAGATTTATTTTTACTTTTAAGTTCCTAAATAGTATTTTGCAAATCAATTTTTAAAAGAACTACGAAAAAAATATTTTGGTAATCTTATACTATAAACTGTTTTAGAAATTAAAAAGAAAAACTTGTTTGTTAAATTGGCTTTTTCAAAATTGTTTATAACATTAAAAAAATTGTTGTATTGATTCTTTTTATTATTTTCTTAAGTTATTGAATTACTCTTGTTACAAAAAATTGTATTTTAGAAATATTTTTAGAAATAATAGTTTAAAATTACAATATTTTTCTGAATGGAAGACCTAACAAATGATGAACCACTTGCAAACGTAATACTCAAAGAGGAAACATGATAACCTATATTCTTACTTGAGAAAGTATGGTTTGCAAACCTATCTAATTTATCAATCATTACCTACTCAATCTATAGATAATTCCTCCATTAAAAGAAAAACATAAATTAAATCTATCAATTTCTTTTAAATTGTCAATATTTGTCTATCTTTTCTCAAGATCCAATAATATTTTTTTGTCAATTTTTAACGTATCAAAATTAATTTGACTAACTTTTTTATAGTTAAATGTTTCTTAAATTTAAAAGTTTTTAAAAAATTTTAGAAATATATTTTAAATTTGTTTTACAAAGTTTATTTTTCGAAAACTATTTTAACAATATACTTTTATTTCACCGAAATATATCATAAAAATGTTAACGAATGGTTAAATTTTTTTAGATCAAGATGGACGGAACTTTTAATTAAACTTTTAAAATAATATTTTTGTTATCCATTTCATTATAATCTAAAATATATTAATCTCATTAATTCGTTTTTTTTTCACCGCTAAATAGAGCTTACAAAGCTAAATAGATTCATCAAGTTTTCACCCCAAGTAAATTAATTTATTACGAAGTTATAAAAGTATGGATAATTCATTCGTTTCCCTATAAATAACTAATGATTTATTCATTATTTTTCAACAATCTTATGAAATCATCCTTTAATATTTAATTGATTGTAATTAATTCAACTAACTTTTCAAAATAAATGTCTCAAATTTAATTTTTCAAAATACTCGTTTAACATTTTCTTTACATTTTTTTAAAACTTTAAAAATATAATATATATATATATATATATATATATATATATATATATATATATATAAAGTTCAATATTTCAATGGCTGAATGAGATCCATCTATTCAAACAATAAAATTTTTTAAAGGAATCAAAAAAAAGATTTTTTATTTAATTTACTATAATCCCAAATAAAATTTATCTAATTAATTCAGTTTCTACCGTTTAGTAAGTAGAGCTTACAAATTAAAAGGATTCATCAATTTTTAATGAGCTTTATATTTAGATTAATTTTAATTTTGGCAGCACAGAGATTAGTTGGCCACAACATAAATGCTAGTTTTACATACACGGATTTGTGTAATAAAATATGTGAAGCACCGTGAACAGAGTTGCATGCGCGGATATATTAAATCCACTGAAACACTCTTTCTTCCTGGAACTCTGCATCTGACGTCAATCTCATCAAACTCGATGCAGATTGCATCACACACGTTAACCCACTCCAATTATAAGACTCCAATCTCACCGTCCATTCAGATCCTACGGCCCACATTGCCAGTCAAATTCCACGTGGGGCCCAAATAGCCAGCTTCAAATATGTGCTGAAACGCATGCTAAACCTTCTAGGGATTGCCAAATAAAAAATTAGAGTAGTCAAATCAGTGTTGCGATAAATAATTTTAATAATATTTGAAAAAATAAGGAAAAGTTATATTTACATGAGTAGAAGCGTGAAACGGTGGTAGAATGGTAAAAAACATGATGAAGATGAAACTTGGACAGGCTGTGAAAGAAGCAGCGAATGAAAAATTGACACGTGGAGGATGAGGATGTTGACACCTCGGTGGTCACAGCTGTCCCCGCTCACCAGGTATATAAATACGTCTCTCCATCGTCAACTTATTTCAAACTCTCTCTTCAAATCACACTTTCCTTCTAAATTCTAATCCACAACATGGCCTCTAATTACAAAACTGCCCTCACCTTCTCTGCGGTGCTCGCGCTGCTCCTCCTTCCCTTGCTAACTGTAGGGGAGCTTGTACAGGAGCAGCCACTTGTGCTCAAGTACCACAACGGTCAGCTGCTCAAGGGCCGCATCACCGTCAATCTCATCTGGTACGGCACTTTCACACCGATCCAACGCTCCATAATCGTCGACTTCATAAACTCGCTCAGCAGCGCGCCCAACGCGGCGCTTCCTTCCACTGCCACGTGGTGGAAAACTACGGAGAACTACAAGGGGGGATCCTCTGCGCTGGTCGTAGGCAACCAGATTCTGCACCCGGCTTACACGCTCGGGAAGAGCCTCAAGGGGCAACACCTTCTCGCGCTCGCCTCGAAGTTTAATCAACTTAACTCGATAACGGTCGTGTTAACGGCGAAAGACGTCGCCGTCGAGGGTTTCTGCATGAGCCGCTGTGGGACCCACGGCTCTACCCGAAACGTGAAAAACGCTGCCCGCACCGCTTATATATGGGTTGGAAACTCCGAAACGCAGTGCCCCGGGCAATGCGCGTGGCCCTTCCACCAGCCGATTTACGGACCCCAAACGCCGCCATTGGTTGCGCCTAACGGCGACGTCGGAGTTGACGGAATGATTATTAACTTGGCGACCCTTCTTGCCGGGACTGTCACGAACCCTTTTAATAACGGTTACTTCCAGGGTCCCCCGACGGCGCCGTTGGAGGCTGTTTCGGCGTGCCCGGGGGTTTTCGGGAGCGGGTCGTACCCGGGATATCCGGGTAAGGTCCTGGTGGATAAGGTAACCGGGGCGAGCTACAATGCGCATGGTGTGAATGGGAGGAGGTACCTGGTGCCAGCGATGTGGGACCCTCAGAGTCTGACATGCAAGACCCTCGTGTGAGAGTGCCACGTGGCGTGTGATGGTGTAGATATTGGGGGATGGGTGCGGAAGCAGGGGATGGATAATGGATAATGGATAACGGAGTGGGATCGGACAGGGTGTGTTTCTAAATTCTGAGCCTGCTTTTGTCGTTTAGTGTTACGTGTAAATTGTGGTACTAAAGACTATAGAGGAAGTGGAATGTTGTATAAATAGTAAATTATGAATAACGAAGAAGAATAAGATTAAAAAAGGGATATGATTAATGTGATATAGATATATTTTATATATGAGAAGTTAGGTTGATGGGTTTGTTTTGTGTAATTTTAAGAAAAGGAATCGAAAGTGGGTTTTCTTTTTTATGAATTATTGATATGTTTGGGTAAAGTAAGGTAAGGGTGGTTGAGGAATGAAGCGGTGGTGGAGGAGGGTTGGTGTTTTTGTTTGTTTATGGTAAATGAGAATAAAGGTGGTGGTGTTGGGGGCCTGGGAGACCATTATGGCGAGGTATCGGTCATGATGATGTTGGTAAGGTGAAGTGAATCTCGCAAGGTGTAAAAGGCTACAGGGATGTCATTGTTTTGGATGGTTTTGGTGGGTCCTCTTTCTCTGCAATTATGTTTCTGATAAGCATTGCCCTGTACCCTTCTCAATCTGAAGATTGGGGTGAGGTAGCTTTTGCTATATTATTTTGATTTTGATAACCCAAGGGTGAAAGATTGATGGTCTTCCTCTGATAAATAAGCAGGACCTTGGGCAGAACACTCTGATGGGTGGAGTTACATGCTACGTCTCTTTCTGTTTCCCAACCAGTTTCTCATTCAACAACTCATCAGTGTGTTAGTGTATTCATGCAAGAAAAATCAATAATAAAATTTACACTTTATACAGATACCTGGTTATTTGGTTTTACCCTCTGCTATAAAAAAATAACTACAATAATCGGAATTGGCCTATGCCTCTACACATCGTATTCCTGACTCAGTTCTTCCACATTTTTCAATGCTTTTTCGTGACAAAGTTGCTCACTGCAGTGTTATGCGTACATGTGAAGGATATAATTGAATGAACACCTATAATAAGCATGGTATGTCTGATGCACTCAAATTGTTAGTTGACTACATTTAAGAAGGCATTTACAACAATCTAAAGTGTAAACCTTGCAGCTTCTTCTGATACTATGTGCAGAGAAATTACATGGACAGTCTTTCTCTTGCGTGAAGAATCAGTGGAACTTTCTACTGAAATCTTTTCAAAAATTTATTTATGTCTTTTTATATGACCTTTTTTAAATGGTTTCTTGAATTTTTTTCATATCAAATTGCTCCTAATTATTTTATAACTTAATCCATAATCAATAAATGTTTTAAGCTATTAAGATGAATTTCCTCTCATGAGAAGATATTAGAAAACATGATTAGCCACAAAGTACTAAAATAATTTTCATCGCTATTTCTCTCCACATATTAACATGGAAAATTAGGTAAAAGGAATAAAACAAATTCGATAACTTTTAAGGTATTTTTGAAAAAGACTTACTAAATAAATTAACCAATTTTCTTAATTACTATGAAAACCGAATTAACTAAAATAATCTCGTACACAAAAATGCAAGTAGTGTGTGGACCAAATAAAGTCTCTGGCTATTGCTATGGATTATCATAGCAACGTTTTCCCATAGCCGACTATGAATTATCATAGGTTTTGACTTTTGACAATCACGACACAGGCTAGTCTAGAACAACAATAATAACTAGGAACAACCATTGCTTGGAATTTCGAGAAGAAAACTGAGGCCTACATTAACAATGGAGAGATGCACCTATACGTACAAATTTGAGAGAAGAAAAAAACCAACTGAAAATCCCATACATTAACATTTTTTAACAGATACTTTTACAAAGAACCTTTGAATATATATGTCAAATATAAAAAATTGCAGAATACTACATCGTAAGCTTACAAGGTTTGCTGCTAAATCGGTGGCCGTACCGTTCGTTCCCTCATGCTGAATGGCCTGCATCAGCCATGACACTAGAAGGAGTAGGTTATGTCCTTCCATCCATTAGACAAAAGTTCTGATTCAGCATAATTAATAGTAGGGACTATAGCGCATTCCCATTCTAAACCTTGGAACTTTTCTGCAATAAAAAGATGAGTGTCACACGTCTACTATTTAGGGCAAAAATAGAAAACTTAGATTGCTAAACATTTGTGGCGTGGTTATATGTTTTTGAGGTATAAGATGAAATGGCCATGGAAAGGAAAGGAAAGAAATGAACACAACATACCCATATCCAAAAGGAGCATAAGCAAAAGGAGGTGCATACGGGGCTCTGCCTCGAAACCCCTGGTAAGGATTAGGCCGGCGAGGACGATATTGCTTCATCCCTGGTATATTGGTCCTCTTAGCAGTAACCTGCAAAACGTCCACAGCAAAATGGAGGTTAAAAACGAAAATGCAGATATTATTTAAACAAGACTATATTGTTCTAACCTTCAATTGACGCCCGTGTAGTTCAGATTCATTCAGCGAAAGAGCTTCTTGAACAGCCTGCACTTCAAGAAACTCTACGTAAGCATATCCCTTTGGTTGGCCAAACTTATCAGTTCGGATGGTGACTCGGTTTACGGTTCCACATGACTGGAAATGCTGCTGCACTTCTTCTGGAGTACATGAATAGTCCACCTGCGGAAAATATCAATCCTGAGAGATTAATTGATGACAAAGTCACACGGAAAGCCAATCAATTTGCTATTGGTTGTCCATGGAAAGTTTTGTCAATTGCAACAAAAACATTATGCTAATATGGAAAGTTCTAGAAATTAATTATAACAAAACCATGCAATATAATACACCCATTGCCTATTTAAATGGTTTGTAATTTGATGTCAGCCATCCACTCCAACTCCTTTCTTCATAATATCCCAGGATAGTATGCAATTTACAAACTACGAAACATCCAAATTTTGATTTTAATTCACGGAACTGCAAAATGAATGCGTATGTTTCATGAACCCTTTTTCGCTTCTATACCCCTTCCACCCTCTTTTTCTTTTGTGGTGAATTAGTTATATCAGTAAAAAATAAAATTGATTAAAAATTCCCTCTTGATCCCAAGGAAGAAAACAGAGAATGTCAAGGACCCCTCACCATGGGAAAAAAATACCTATTATACTTTTGAGCACTAGGCACCGCCAAAAGCATCCGTTGGCTTTGCAATCAAAATGGGAGATACCACGAACTGTCCTTTAACTACAAATTCCTCTTCCCACCAGTAGGAATCCACGTTCTCGATCTGCAATCTAATCCATTCTTCTGTCCATCCCATCACCAAAACTCTGAAAGTTTCTATGCTAATGGGCCTGTATTTTTATTCACCCTAAATTATAATCAGCTTACATGTATTTTCCTTTTCTTTTTCCTACCTTCCTCTTCACTATCAAAATATGATGTTTTGGATTTGACTCCTCTAAAGTGAGGGGGATTCGACATTGAAGATACAGTATAATAATAATGACTAATTAAAAAAATCACAGATTGAGATTATAATTAATGTAAGATTTTGTTAAAAATGTATTTAATTTTATCATAATTATAAACCATTGGTTTTTTAATCAACAGGTACAAGGCAATTTATCATCTAAAGTGCATCTCCTCATCTTAGAGGAGCCAAATCGGTATGTCCATCATAGTACAACTCCTTGAATATTACTTTCCACAACAATTAATGCTTTAGCTTCTTAAATTTTGTCAATCCCTCCCTTTTTTTGTTGCATAATTTGTTTTCAAATCTTAATTTTGTAAATTTCTCACATGATTTTCTCTCCAGCTAAATATTATATATTTTTATTACATACTTCCAATTGCAGCACTACTAAACCAGAAAACTTGCAGATGAATGCATAACCTGCGATTGGAGTCGGGCATATGTCAATTAGGACGCCACCATTTGAAAACACAATAAAACTTCGAAATATCAAAAACACATTCAACACCGAAAAAAGTTCTCACCATCTAAAAGTTCAAATTAGTAGCAATTTACAAATTCAAAATTTCCAAGACTTAAGTAGGTGAAGATTATGCATTAGTCTTTCAATTAGCAGTGAGGCATTTGCATTATACACGAGCAACAAAAGTGAACAACTTTGCTCAGATACACGAGGAATAAAGGTCAGCTGAATTGGACAAAGAAAAACGCATAAAAGACCACATAAATGGCAATGGACATTTGATCAGATGGAGTAAAACAATGGACTCAGAAAAGCTATCAATATCATTTTATTTGTGTATGAAAAAAAAAAAATAGCCCTCCCAATGTTAATTTCAAATAAGGTTACACAGTAAAGTGGGATGAACATTTATTCCTCCAACAGGACTGGTTAAAGGTGAGAAATATTTCGGGGCTTGAAGTTGCTTAGCAACAGTGATGGAAAGGCATGCCAAACGAAAAAGGTCAGGTGGGTAGGGCAGGTATGGATTTGAGTAAGAAGCTATAGGTAACATATCATAGCATAATGGGTGAAAGAGAAGACTTTTTGCTAAGGTTTGGTCCGATGCCCTTCAAGAGCTTCGAACAAGAGACACGAGAAAACTAAAATATTACATTTAAGAGGAGCCATATCCAGTAAAAATTGTAATTAATGTTGACGTTGAGAATAAGTCATGATACAACAAAATTTGTAAGGTTCCAAAATCATAATTTCTATAAGAGAGGCTTTATGGCATCAATTGTCTACTCATCCAACATAATCTTGTTATCCTAGATCTGCAATCTGGTTGAGTTATTAAACTAACATGGATACTGTCATGGTACGCATCCAGATGATTACCATTGATTTGAATGGAAAATCATTGCAAAAAAGAAGCCTAAAATTAGTCAACTCTTATCAAAATAATCAAACAGTAATACCGATTATTCTTCCGTCTTTTAATGGACATATATCTATATCTAATCAACAACTTTCCAGTGCCCTTGCTTTAATTTTTCCCTCCTTATCTTTGTCTACAAGTAAAAATCTCCTCTACATCGCATTGCTTCAATTCCGCATGTCAAGGATTACTCAAAATCACTCGTTTATGACTGATGCAGACACAAACAACAAAAGCTCTAACTTAAAAAAACAGTATGCTGAACTAAAGCAAAACCTTAAAAAAAAAATCGTAAACAACGGCAAGAAACATGCCAAATGTTGTCCAATATGGCTGTTAGGATAAAAGACATTTTGATCTTGCTGCTGGGAATATATTCTCACTGTCAGAAAAAAGAGAGACCACTTATGGATGTTGGAGTTCTATTCTATCACATTCAATTATTCCAACATTGTCACTTTCACATGCAGACACATACACATGTAAACATGATGTAAACATGTGTGTAATATCAAACCATGAAATAACATACACACATGTAACATGTGTGTAATATCAAACCATGAAATATGTTTTTCATAACATTAAGGTTCAATCGGTTTCCTAGTTATGTATAATGATGGACTGCTAGAGTCTAGACTGTATAGAGCCTCAGGATTAAGAGTAACGAGATTAAATCAAGACCCTCAACAATTAATTTAAACACAACATAAAGTCATGTGACTCTTGGAATCACAATCCATTTGGTTTCCAAAAGCAGCCAACACATTTATACACATTGGCTTGTTATGAATTAATAACTACAGACAAAATAAATAAGTTAATCTCAGTAGTATAGACGGGCCCATATTAGTAAACACGGCAATTAATGAATTAAATAAGCAAAACATAAAATTTTAACGTAAACAAAAGAAGAGACAGCTCACATTGCCGACAAAGACTGATCGAGAATCTACTTCCTCTTTATTGTTCTGACTCGAAGCAGCAGTAGCAGGAGCTATTTGGAGATAAGAATCAATAACAGAAACAAGAGTCCAAGAATCGATTGTAATGAAATGTCTTGCACACTAAGAAAATACAGTGGTCACACCATGTGCAAGGAGAAGAAGATAAATCAGAACGAAAAAGACAAAGGTAAAATCAAAACAAATAACATCCACAAAATTTTCTTTTCAGGTTAAGAAAAAGAGTCAAAAAAAAGAGACACGTGGGGAGACTCTCGGCTGTCACTTAGGCCTCTCATTCACAAGATGAATTGCATTCTGCTATGCATTCCCTTAATGGAAAATGCAGAAGCTTTGAGCACTAGTGCACCTCAAGCATCACCAAGTATCGCCCGAAATCAAATAATCCATGCATTAACCCAGAAATAATCCATATTTGAAAACAAAACTTGACAAATTTTTAGCTAGCATCAGTCTATAACACAATTATCTCGAGTGTAACAAAACATCTTGCCATTCATTACCAAGTTAGAGAGCTTTTCTCAACCTGTAAAGTGAACTCTTCGGTCTTCCACAAAGGAATCAATTGGATGTCGCACTACACATCACTAAGCAACACACTGAATCCTAATTTTTCAAGGTAGTTAACTAAAATCAACTAATTGGAAATATTATGATCTATATCAACAATGCAAAACAAACAAATAAACAAACTAGAGCTAATTCCCACATAGAACACAGCCAATTCTACCCAACTTATATCAAATACATATAATTTCACAAATAACATAAAAAAAAAAAGTTGAATATTTAAAACAAATAAAAATCTACAGAATTAAAAAAAAGTAGCAAAAAAAAAAAAAAAACGAAAGGAGGTACCTTGTACAGATCCCATTTCCTTCTCGACCTTGGCCTGCATCTCCCGCAAAGCAGAAGCTTCGTCTTCCATTTCCTTCAAGCGCTTCTTCATGTCATCCAACTCCAAGCCCTGCAATGCAATCGGCATTGATGCGTGAAGCAATGTTAATGGAAAGCGAAATTGATGCAGAGATGACACAAAAGCAAATGGAATGAAATCATTGCATACAGCTTCGTTGCTTTCAGAACCGAGCATTTCAACGTCGTCATTTTCCATGCTCTTCTCTCTTTTTCTGCAATTTCCCTTTCTCTGCCATTACTTATACTTTACCGCAACAATCATTTTCATTTCACAATTTCATTTAAGGGTAAAAGGGTCTTTTCGTCACCAAAAATATAAATCACACTATACTCTTTAAAATTAATTTTGTAAATAATTATCTACATTTGTGTCATAATAATCCTAAAAATTATTACATTTTTAAACAACTTTTTCAATTTCTAATAATTTCAGTGATTATTTTCATGTTGATCGATAAATATATATGTTAGTACTATTCTACTACTTCTATAAGGACCAAGAAAATAAAAAAGATCAATAGAAATTTTTGAATGTGATACTTGATTATTTATTATGTTAAAATATAAATAAAATTTTTATTGATTGAGTTTTATTTTATAAAAATATTTATCTTTTAAAAAATAATTATTTTTTTTGTGTATCTTTAATCTCATCCTTCATATAAGAAATTCTTGAAGAACACTTTATACATTCTAGATATTAAAATTCAAAATAGAGTAACTTAATCTTTTTTCTTTTGAGTCAAGGTAATGTTGTGAGTTACGTGAGGTAAGAGGTGTTGTAACGTCCCATTTAATTAATACATGTAATTAAAAGAAACGTCACACATAAAATAGTATAACAACGTAGTCTTGGGGTTCTTAACACCACCCCTACAAAACTAGGCACACCATGATGCCAACAGAAACAGGATAACAGTTTGACTAAAAGTATACAAATCCAAGAACAACGAATACATGGGCCATAGCCCTAAAGAAAAGCCCAAAAGAAACAAAAGCCCAATCCACGCAGACTATGCAGCGGAATTACCACCTCCCTTTTGTCCACGGGTGTTCCTCGTCTCTGCTCACACCAACCAGTTCATGATCATCGCAAAAGAGAGTACCACACAGCAAGAACACACAACAACAAAAGTAGGGTAAGCTAGAGCATAAAATCAGTTCATCAATGAAGTCAGATGCATATTCACAGTCCATCATACATACGTCACACAAGCATGTTACGACCTTCCAAACAATACACTACGACGACTCGACTCATCCGGATACATATAACTTGGTCAGATTCAGCGGACGCTTGCACCTGTGGTGGATACCTCTGCTCACCCCCGAGCTATGTGTTACAAGTGTTTCAATGAATCAATTTCTCTCACCACAAGGTTAGCCCTTAATGAATTTCAGGCCTCCTACTACTCTCACCACAGGGATCAGTCCACTCTAAGTGAGACTAACTGACTCTTTAGAGTGTCAGGATGCAATCCTTACCTAGAATTCTTACCTAGTTATACAGATGAGGCACCACCATGGACACCCACTAACAGGGGTCAAGAAATTACGTCCCGACCACTGAAGCGCGACCCTGAAAGTCTCACCTAGAGACCCCAAGGAATTATGCACTGACACGGATCAACCATATTCATACAGCCAAAGAATATTCACCATACGTAGATATACATTAATCGTACCAACCTTTGAAGCCAACGCCTTTCATGTTCCAGGCCCAACCCATTTCAACTCGTCTTAAACCATTCACGCATAAAGGATTTCCAACTCATCTCATTGTCATGCCTCTTTGATATCAACCATTTCATTAAAATATCATGTTAAACTCATATAAACCCATTATTCACAATTCATGACTTGCACCACTCATTCATACTCATTCATCTCGCATGTTCAGCATAATACTTAAAATCAAGCAGGCATTTTCCATACAAAGCCAAGAAAACAATTTCATCTCGCACTGCCTCGCCCAGCACCTTGCTCAGGCTGAAGGGTCTCGCTCAGGCGAGACATGCTCGCTCAAGCGAGCCCCATTCGCCTAGGCGAGGGCTCGAAAAAGCATCAAGAGAACAACGCGGGATCTCGCTTAGGCGAGACCCCTCTCGCCTGGGCGAGATGTTCGCTCGCTCAAAAATTGAGCAGGTCGCTTGGGCGACCTCTCACGAAAAAGGGTTTGGGCGAGCCTTCGTCCGACTCGCTTAGGCGAGCCCGACTCGCCTGGACGAGATTAACAGCTCTCACCCTGATTCACCTATAACAGATGTGTTTTCCAAATACAACCCAACATACCAAGCACTCCACGCACCAAAACAATGATTTATCCATACATACAACAGGCAAGCTCAAGAACAAGTCACAAACAACATAACCCGAAACCCTAACTCCTCGTACCTGGAAAAGGGCTAATAGAACTTCGACACGGGACCTCGGAGCACAGCAGCTCGAGTGATGGACTTGCAGAACTGGCGGAATAACGGAACAGTGTTATTATGGAACCCTAAACGAAGGAATACGGGAAAAAAGTTCTTACGCAGTAAACGTATGAGATTGGGAATTACTTACATGGGGCAGAAAACCAGAAACTGAGCTTGAACGGACTTGTTCGAGATGGGGAAGTGAACCCTAGCAGAGCGTCTTGCGAGGGTAAGGGGATGACGGCTGGTTCTGTGGAATAATGAGAGTAAAGGTGTTAGGCCAGCTTAGGGTTTGGTTATATTACTTGGGCCAGCCCTAGGCCCAAATACAAGGGGAAGCCCTTCTACTTTAGGGTAGACAAAATAATAAAACAGATTTTTAATGGGTCTTACAGGTGTCAAAATGGGTTGTGATTTGCGGATTAGCCTGCCAAATTTCAACCCGTTAATTCATTTTGGTCTGACCCGTCTAACCTGCCAAATTGGCAAGCCAACCTGCTCCTTGGTATGCTGACCTACTTTATTTTTTATTTTTTAAATTAAAATCTAAAATAAAATTATTAAAAAGATTAAATTTTCTATATTATATTTTTGTAAAGATGTAAATATACAATATTGTTATAATTAAATTATTAACACTTACAAATTAAGTTCCAATTATTAGTTCTAGTAGAGTAATTTAATGTAAAAATGTAATAATTATTCTGATTTATCCACATAAAAATATTAATTAATCAATTAAAAGCTTAGAAAATATTTATATAATTAAATATGCTCTAAATATTTATTTATAAATGTATATAAAAAAGTAAAAACAAAAAACAAAAAAACTTTAAAAAAATAGTGGCGCGCTAGTCTGCTAGCTTATTGGTCCATCCTATGACGGCGCAGGTTGCAAATTTTGACCATTTTTTGGATGGTGAGCCAGCATGGCCTAACCTATTTTTGGCAGATCAAGATTTTTGGATACTCTTTTATGTTTAGGAATGGTTATCTCAGTTTGTTTAAGTGTAATTGTATGATTGTATCTAATACACTTTGTGATGACTTATATAAATTGAATTTAGATAATTTATATACTGAAACCTTTATGACCTTACACCACAATGTTGGCACTAAACTAGTTTAGTAGATGAACGATCTACTTTCTTGTTGCATAAACATTTGGGACACACTTCCAAAGAAATGATGCAAAGATTAGTAAATAATAAAATCATTCTGAATTTATATTTTATTAATCTGAATGTTTGTTTAGATTGTATTAAAGAAAAATAACTAAAATATACAAAGAATGGAGCCACAAGAAGCATTCAACTTCTTAAAATCATATACACCAATATATGTGGTCCATTTTATATAAATTCTTTCAATAAAAAAGAAGTACTTCTTCACCTTTGTTGATGATTTTTTTGCATTATGAATTTGTCTATATACTGCATGAGAAATCCCAAACAGTGAATGCTTTGGAAGTTTATATTAATGAATTAGATAGATAATTAAACAGAAATATCAAAATTTTTAAGTTAAATAGAGGTAGCGAATACTATGAAAGATATGATACAAGTGGACAACACCTTAATTCATTTGCTAAGTTCCTTATGAAAGAGGTACTTGTACTCAATAAGCAATGTCATATACACTATAAATATATGCTTTAAAGACTACCATACATTTATTGAACAAAGTTTCTAGTAAAATTGTTCAAACAATTCTTGAGTTATGGATAAAAAAGAAACCCAATTTGTGATTACATGTTTAAGGTTGTCAAAAAACTGGATGAATTGGTTATCCAGAAAAATAACCTACCCTTAAAAAGTGAACACACAATTATTTATAATTGAAAAAAAAAAACAACTAACTAATTAAAAATGTGCACTTATTAACGAGTTTTCACTTCTGCACACACGGTGTCAAACTATATGTTCCTAAACGTTTACAATTAGATTACCTAACCTAAAGAGATTTAATATAATATAAATTTACTATCATATTTTCGTGCCAATAAATATATTAAAAGTATAGTAAAACTCTAAAACAACATTAAAAAACACTCATTAGTAGCTAACTAATTTTAAATATATCATTATACTTAATATAATACTTGTTTGACTCTAATTTTAAATAAAAAAAAATATGAAGCAAATAGCTTGGTTGAGTAAAAATTGATCATAGACTTTGATCAATTTCTGATTTTTTAGATTGGTTTGGGTTATATATTTGAATTACTTAAACTTTCAACACCCCTAAGTAAAACATCACCCTAAACAATTAAGTTATTTTATTTATATTTTAGTGAATCTTGATATGATATATCAACTTTACAAATATTAATAGTTTTTGTGTAACTCTTGACAACTTGGGGGTGTGCTTGGAGATCGGGAATGTTGGGCTTGAAGGATCCAGAAATTGGGCTTCCGATCACATCACTGGGACAGCTGCTACTTTCTCCATCCAATTTTTCTTCGTGCACCACCTAATTTATAAAATACCAGTTTTACCTTGATTCAATAGTAAATTGAACCGTAATTTTTTCTTCCCGAAGCTTGTGCCGTAGCTCTTTCCTCACCCTCCTCATCTCCTGCACACAGCTCCCTATAAAGAAGAAAACTTGGAGGTGCATGAAGCAATGACCCAATTACCCTATTCTTACTGCTCAGAAGCTATTACTTTATGCACCCTCATATTTTCTTTCTGCACCTACATAAATGTGATGAAATAACTATTTTACTCTTAATAAAAATTTAAATTATTTTTAAATCTGAAATATATTTTGGATTACACGTATTACTTATTGAAATGAATTCTGGATTTTGAAATGCATTTGTTATGCGAAGACCTCCAAAGTTGTACGTGCGGATCTCGACGGCCACCGACGAACTGTACTCGGTGGAGTCGAAGAGTCGTCTCTGCGAGAAATGCTGCATCGGCGATGTTGTCACGATCAAGTACGGGAACAGCGCTTGATCCATCACAATTTGGTATTTTGAAAAAACATGGGGTAGAGGAAGAAAACATGGGGGTACAAGAAGCAATGTCCCTAATCACATTTACTCTGACCTTCTTGTACCTTCAGAAAAGCCCGTTTCTCCTATTGCACTCCTACGCTACGCATTTTTTAATCGTTTTTATTTTTATTTTTATGTATTAGGACTATTTGTTTATAATAAAATTGATATTTTTAGAGGAGGAGTTCATATTTCTAATTTATTACTCTGTTATGGCGTGCCAATTATGCAGGTAAGAAAAAATGAGATGCGATAGACTGAAATGTTAATTCATCTTTTTAAGTTAAAGTTAAATTAAATATAATTTAAAATATTATATTTTCTTATCATATTATTTGAGTAATATAACTAATTCTCTTAAATTAAATTTTAATTATTAACTATAAAGAAATAATTATTAACCAATTCCAGATATAAAAAACATTAGCATGATTGAATGTATTTTTAAAATACATGTATATATATTAAATAAAAAATAACAAAATTTTAAAATAAATGGAAATTCATTTTATGAGAGGACAAGTCGCAACATTTGACCTACTTAATTATGACACTACAATAAAAATCTTAAATAGTGATTAAATTTATTGACAAAAATAATTAGTAATCAATTTAAATATTAATTTATAAAAAGTTATTGATAACTAAAATAGTTTTAAATAAATTATAATTAGTTTCTAAATTTATAGTTAAAATTATTTTTAATATGAATTGATTTCTACTTTGATCACCAGCATTAAGTACTAAAGTTTTAACTACTAAATGAATTAGTTACAAATTAATTATTTATAGACTAATCCAGAATCCAATTTATTTGATAGTTAAAAACTTGCAAATAAAATTATTGGTTAATTTAGATATCAATTCATAATAAAAATGTTACTAATTTAAAAACTGATTATAATTTTTTAAAATTATTTTAATTGTCAATAATTTTTAATTTTTAAATTATTATTTAAAATTTTCATTATAATAAATAATTATTGTTGTCATCAAAATTTGATGGATCGATGGTAGATAGTCAAAACAGATTACACCGACGTATCTTGTTTGATATTTTATTTGTATTCAATTTAACTCATCATTAACCGAATTATTTTTAATTCATTGCATAAATTTTAGCAAGAGTTTCAAATGTAAAGCTTATACTTTGACAAAAAATAAAATCCGTACAAAAATAAAATATAACTTCATCCTTAGAATTTGGTGGTAGCTTACTTACAGGGTTTGAAATTTATGGCCAACGGTTTCGTGTGGGCTCCATCATAGACAACAGAGACGTTGAAACAGTTTTGTTGGTCTAACAATCCAGTTAATGCGCCAACGAAGAAGTTCATATTTTTATTTTTTTTATTTTTTTATGTCATTGTAATATTATTTTCACTGCAATTTTCATTTTGGAAAAGATACCTTGCCGTTGCCATGATTATTTGACCATGGTTTCTTTATGGAGTTTGTGTCTAAGTTCATGTTTGTTAGAAGATTTCAAATGAGCAAATGAATAGAGTTGGTGACCTTTTGACATATTTCTATATAACTAATATTGCTTTTAAACTTGGATCACAATTTCTTCAGTAATGGCCTGGAATTTCAACAAAAACCTATTCCCTTGTGATTTAGTTGATTTTTTTTTTCAACATAAATAAAATTGAAAGGAGATAAGATTTACGATAACTCTTAATCAATCTCATCTAAAAAAAATCTTTAATTAGAAATCAATTTCAAAAATTAAAAAAAAAAATTAATTTAAATATTAATTTACAAACCTAAAAATTATTAATTATTAAAATAGTCATTATTATAAATAAAAAATAATAATTATTACGAATTATCTATAGACCAATTTATAAATTAATTTATTTATTAGTCAAAATCTTTATAACTAATTTTAGTTTTGGTAATCAAAATCTTGTAACTAATTTTAAAAATCAATTATAATTTTTTATTGATAATAATAATAATTTTAACAACCAATAATTTTTAGTTTTGTAAATTATATCTAAATTGATTTTTATGGTTACTAATAATTATTGGTCATTTAATCAGTTATTATATATTTAAGAATTGTTTTTAATGTGTGCTCTGAATTGTTTATTGAAAAAGTTTAAAGTTAAACATATTTATTTAACAAAATTTATTAATGGAATAAATGGAATGATGTAACATTGCTTTGGTATGAAAGTTTATCAAGAAAAAAATGTTTTAAAAGCAGCCTGTTAATGTTTAGTCAATTATAAAATTAAATTTGATATCGATCAATATGACTTTACAATTCTGTTGAATTTTCTCTTATTTAAAGGCTTTTATTTTGGTTATTTGAGATGTTCTCGATCTTCCTTTTTTGTTTGATGGACGAGTTTGAAAGTGAATATACTCTCGCGTAATATATTTGCATCGAATGTCGAATTAAGTTTAAAAACAGTAAAAGAATCGAACAAATAAATCACACCTATGAAAAGACAAACACTGCAAGAAACAATTCATCTATGCCAATGTTTTAAGACCCCATGTGTTTAATACATGTCTATAAGTACTAAACATTTTAGTTTTTAGCTTAGATGAATTAATTATTTTATAACCGAACTGAACTCAATATTTTAGTTTTTACTTCGTGCTTCACACTTTGCTAATTACTTAAGACACTGTATTTCTGCGTTTCATTTACACTACGTATTGTTCTTTAATACACTGTATTTCTGCGTTTCATTTACACTACGTATTGTTCTTTAATTTTCTTTTTTTTCATTTTACATACAATAATGAGAAAAAGTATATAATATTTTTTAGATTATATTATAAAAAATAGTATGTAATATTTATTTCATTTTATAAAATAGTGTCATATATAATTTATATTAATTAATGTAATTATCTATGATAAAGAAACTTTAATACTTTCGGCACTTATTTTCTAAATATTTTTCTTGATACCAAACACAAATTAAAATCTATCTCTTTTAATTTTAGTTTTCTCTTTTTCTCTTAAAATTAAATGTGCCTTTCTTATGTATCAAATAATTACTATTATTCATGGAAGAGGGTATAAGTGGGAGACTTGAATTTTATAAATAATATCTTAAGTTTTAATTTTATTATCACTTTAGTACATAACAAAATCATGTCATATTATATCTAATTTTATACTGTTTTCTCGATCTTCGTATTTCTTTCTTCAAATATATTGTTATAGTGTTAAATATATAGTGTTTTAACTAAATTTTTATTTTATTTAAATTTAAAAAATATTATGAATACATAAAATACTCTTTACTAATAGAAAAATGTTAATTTCAAACTATTGTACATAAATAAATTTTACAGAAAATACTTTAACTTAATTCGTTATTAATATACTTTTTATGTTCATTAGCAAAAAAAAGTTATTTGAAGAAAAAATTCAACAATTTAAATTGATGTAATAATTTATTAACAATTTAAATGATGAAGTACATTTTGGTTCAAAAATAGTAGATTTTGGTTCAAAATTAGTGTGATTTAGTTTAAAAATGGTTAAAAAATAATGCAGTTCAGTTCAAAAATAAGGTAATTTGTAAAACAGTTCAGTTTATAACAGTTCAGTTCATATTATATTCAGTTCGTCTAAATTCTTTTTCAGTTCAGTACAGTTCAGGAGAACTATTTTTTAGTTCAATACAAATTTTAATGGTTTAGTGCAGTTCAATATGTTTTGCTCGACCCTGGTATACATGAAACGAGGGAATACAATGTCGTACATTATTAGCAAAGTATGAAGCACGAATGAGAAACTAAAATATTCAGTTCGATTCGGTCATGAAATAGTTAATTTATCAATGTTCAGTTTTTAAAAACTGGATTCAATCTTTAATACAATCAATTCAATTTATTTTAGTATTGAACAATACAATTAATTGTAGTACAATACAATTAAATTAATTATGCCCAGCCCTAATTATAATGTTCCAAATAACATAGTATGAACTTCATTCAATTTACTTAATTATATTTCAAAATCATTAAAATTCTTTATTGAAAGATTATTTAGAACTTATAGACATGTATTAAACACATGGGGTCTTAAAACATTGCCATAGGCATGCTGATGAATTTAACCGATTCAATTTTAAAATGTTTGAGCATATTTTGAATGTATTGTCTCTAACACAAAAATAACTTCTTTAGAGCATGATTCTTCCTAATTTCGATCTCTAAAATCTTCTCAATTGTGCCCTATTTCATGTCAAATTCACTACCTAATAGTAATTTCAAATTTACGAGATCATCTCAAGATGCAATCAACATGTTGTCTACATAAAACTTGAATGTCATTAGTTTGACTAAGGTCGAGACATCATAAACATTACATTATTTTTTCTAAATGATAGTTGTAACGTCTCATTTAATCGATCAACATAACTAAAAGTAACGTCACACAAAATAAAGTAGAAACGCGGTCCAGGAGTTTAAACTTCACTCCTTACAGAGGTTCGAGGCACACCATGATGCCAAACCATATCAGAATACAAGGTTCAAAGGTAAACTCAAAAAAATGTAAAGACCAAGCAATACATGGGCCATGGCCCTATAGTAAGACCTCAAAGAAGGAGAATCAGTCCAGGCAGACTACGCAACGGGATCATCCCTTCCTTGTTGACCTCGAGTGCCTCTCGCATCTGCTCACATCAACAAGTTGATGATCATCGCAAAAGAAGAAGAACCACATACAAGACAATCAAACAAGCAACATGGTAAGCTAGAGTAAAACAATTCATCAAGTAATCACATGCATTACACAATCCAAGCATTTCATATATCATCCAAACATGTTCTGACTTCTCAAACAATACACTAGACTCTGACTCGACTCATCCGGATACATATAATCTGGTCGGATTCAACGGATGCTTGCACTTGTGGTGGATACCTCTGCTCACCCACGAGCTGCTCACCCCCGAGCTATGTGTTACAAGTGTTACAATGAATCAATCCCCCCCACACAAGGTTAGTCCTTAATGAGTTTCAGGTCTCCTACTACTCTCACCACAAGAGTTAGTCCGCTCTAAGTGAGACTAACTAACTTCTTAGAGTGTCAGGATGCAATCCTTACCTTGAATCCTTACCAAATTATATCGATGGGGCACCACCATGGACACCCACTAACAGGGGCTATGAAATTACGTCCTGACCACTGAAGCGCGACCCTAAAACCCCACCTAGAGATTTCAAGGAATTATGCACTGACCATGAACCAATCCTAATCAAAACAAGTAATATTTAACATGCATATGTATATATCCCATGCCAACCTTTACAATCCATTCTCATTTGTATCCCATGTTGAATCCATTTCATTCATCCTTCCCAAACCACGAATGTAGAATGTAAGACCTGGGAAATTTAAATAATTAAATTAATAATTATTTAATAAATGCGGGTAGTAAAAGCCTTTATGGCATTTAATGCTAATTGTTGTGATGTGGAAAAGTACTAGCTCAAGTGGTTGAGAGTACTTGATTGTGTGAAAGGACTTGGGTTCGAGTCCTAGGTATGCTATTTGTGTGTTCTTTGAGTTATATTAATTTTAATATGTAGGATTATGTTAGTGATAACATACTTATAGAATTTGAGGAATTAATATGAACATGACTTGGTTAAATTGGTTATGCTTTGATCTTGGAATTTCAGGGGTGTGTGTTTAAATCCTGTTTAAAACGAAATTAATCCCTTTATTTTTGCTAAATATCATTGTGGGTTGCATGTGAAAGGGCATAGAAAACCCTAGCAGAAGGGCAGCCAAGAGGGGCTGAAAAGTCACTAAGTAATGGGCCTTGTTTTCGCAATTGGATTGACCAATTTGATGTTCAATTCATGCACAAAATGTTGAATCATATGATGTATTGTTGGACATAGTTGAATGGGGTTTTGGGACTTTTGGGTGTAGGTTTCTACGCGCATGACATGGAGAATATTTGCTATTCTCGCTCGAGCTAACTAGGCTCGCCTAATCGAGAATAGCAGAAATGAATTTTTGGGGTGTGTCTGCACATCTCGCTCAGGCGAGAAATCGCATAGTGGTGAGGTTGTGCTCGATGGACTCGCTCAGGCGAGGAACCCATGTTTTGAGCGACAGAGTACCTGCTCAGGCGAGAGGTACTCGCCTGAGCGAGAAATTGCAACTGAGGAGGGTGTGTTCTGATATCTCGCCGCTTAGGCGAGTGTTTTGTGTTGACCGAAGGGGAGATTTCGCCCAGGCGAGGCCATCTCGCCTAAGCGAGCCTTCGCACATGAACCTTAGCAGCACGCTCGCTCAGGCGAGGAAGCTTAGCCTAAGCGAGACAGGCCTGATCGCTTAAGCTAAGGCTTCTAGCCCAAGCGAGTTTAGTGCAGTTTGTGTGTATTGGTTGTACACTTTGATTAAACATGGATCAGGAGATCCTGTGCCATGAGCGGGTAGGTTCATGGATGGTGGATAACATGTGATGGTATGAGCGAGGAGGTTCATACTCGATTACTCTCTTGTGGGGATACGAGCGAGGTAGGTTCGTATGTTCCGTGCTCACAATTAAGAGATGCTGTGTGCAGGGAGGTACGTAGCTTGTGAATCACATGTGTTGGACTACGGGCGGGTAGGTCCGTAGAGTAGGACTACGAGCGGGCAAGTTCGTGTGAGCATCAGGAATCCTGAGTCCATGGCTAACTTTGTTGTATGCTAGTGGTTGAAAAGCTTTGGGGTATGTTGAGAATGTAACTAAGATATAATTATGATAATAAGAGTGGGTGGTTTCTATTATTTAATTTTATGTCATTTTATATATATTGTCGAGCTCACCCTTTTTGTCTGTGCTTGGCGATGATCGTGTAATTTTACACGGGAGTAGTTGATGATACAGTTAATGCTACTAACACTCGAGATGGAGAAAGGGACTAGCTGGGAATTAGAGCTAGGGATTTACGATGTTTTAAACTTTTGTTGGAACTTGTAATTACTTTTGGAATTATTTTTAATTATTAAATGATCGACGTATTGAACATTATACTTTGATTTATTCCAGCGGCGAGAAATTAATAAAGCTGCGACTTTCAAGCTTCTTTTTATATCTTTAAATATTTATTTAGGTAATATCTTTTAGGGATGTTACATTTGGTATCAGAGCAAATGTTTTAAGATTTTGGGGAACTTAGGGAGTGAGCTTACTGTGTTTGTGTGTGATTTTATGTTATGGTGTGGAATGATTGTTGTTTTGGTTTTGGTTATAATCTGAGCTGGTTAATGTGAATAGCTAAATTATGTGGCGTGCACAGGCAATGGCTAATGGCTAATAGGAGGCGTAGAAACAATGCTGGAGCAGATGAGATTGCGAACGCAATCCATAGGATAGTGGATGCTATGCAGCCTGTCGTAGCGTAGCCGAGGGCGATGATTGCCCCTGTTAGGCCTGTGACGATGGAGGATTTCATGCGCCACAAGCCGGCGAAGTTTACTGGCATAGCCACCCCGGATGAGGCAAATGCGTGGCTACGTGAATGTGAGAAAATCTTCGGGGTGATAAAGTGTTCAGAGGCTTAGAAACTCACTTTTGCCACCTTTCTGTTAGTGACAGAGGCAGAGTACTGGTGGATGGGAATGCGACAACAGATGCAGACCCGTGAGGAGGAGGTGAACTGGGTTAACTTCAGAAAGAGGTTTCTAGAGAAGTATTTCCCCAACAGCGCTAGGCATGAGTGCGAATCTGAGTTCCTTACCCTGCAGCAAGGGTCAATGTTAGTGCAGGCATATGTGGATTGATTTGAGTACTTGGCGAGGTTTTACTCCCAGACTGTGACGGAGGAGTGGCGTTGCAGGAAATTTGAAGGTGGCCTAAAGCATGAACTGAGGCGCTTTATTGTACCGCTGAGGGTCAGGGAATTTCACGCACATACATCCAATCAGACCAAAACATGCTTTTAACAGCTCGCAAATCATTTTTAATGGCAACCAAACATCAACTCACGAAGCAATATCAGAACGTGTGAGAAACAGAAATAGAACAGTAAACCCTAATTTTCCCGTACCTGGAAAAAGGCTAAGAGAAGGGAGTGACTCCAACAACGGAACACAGAAGCTCCAGGGACAGATTTACCAAGCTGAAAATGAATAGCAAAGTGAATATTGAAGTAAGTCTACGACAAAGCCCTAACTAGAAGTACAAACATACGAGCAAAAAAACGAGGTATGAGGTGTAGAACACTTAAATGAGGCTAGAAGACGAAACTGAGTTCACTGGATCTAGGTTGGGAGTAAATCCTAGTAGAGGAAGACAGCAGCAGCTCAAGGGTGTGAGAGTTATGTTTTTATAAAAGTGAGCAAAGCGTTAGGATTAGGGCACATTAGGTTTGATTTTGCGTTTTTGGGCCAGCCCTTAGGCTCATTAGATTAAGGGCAACTCTTAAAATATTAAAATAGGAAAAACTGGACCTTACAATAGTTATATTTTTTTCTTTAAAGTTGAATAATACTTATTTTTTATCCACATCATCAATATTAATTTTTTAGGTTGAATTTGGTCGTTTTTCGTCCAATGTCTATTACGAAAGTTTGCAGTAAATCTTAACTAGAACTCTAACAAAGCTAAATAAAATAGTTTTTTGAGTCAATATCAATCAAAATTAGATAAAAAAAACAAGTCGACTAACGAAATTAAAGAATAACCTTGACAAGTTAAGGGGTTAAGATAATTTTATGTTTAGTATAGGGATGGTTGTAAAAAGAATAAAGATTAAAATTTTAAATTATAATATATGAATCATTTTTTAACTACTTAGTTGTTCATTTTAGAAAATTTAATATATATATATATATATATATATATATATATATATATATATATATCATATTTCTCTCTTATTTTTCTCTAAAATGATAATATTGTTTCTCATTTTTTCTCCGATCAAAAGTCACTATTGTCTCTAAATTGTTTGTGTCTCTAATTTTTTTTTTCATCTCCTTCATCCATATTTTTCTTCTCATTTTCTTTATTTATATTCATTTCCTTCATCTACATTTGTCTTCTTTATTTACAATAATCTCCTTAGTTCATTATTATTTATTATTTTTTTTGTTTACATTATTTGAGCATGAAGATAAAATGTGTTTTCTTTCAAATTTATGTTATTAGGATGACCTAGCCAACACAAAAACTTTAAAATAAAAACACCTCAGCATCAATTAAAACAATACTAAATTATTTTAATTAAAAAATCAATTTAAAAATTAGTAAGCACTTATTTTCAATTAAGTCAATACTAGTTAGAGCCGGCCTACAAAAATCAATGCTAACAAATTAGCGTGTATAAATGCTTTTTCTCATATTGTCAATACCTTTTATTTTTAATCATGGTTCTATAATGATTATTGTGACTTGGTTTTATTGTGTCAAATGAGGAATAGTTCTCATTATCATCATTTTGGTGTGCGCATACTAATTGTTTTCACATCATTAATGATAATTAATGATAGGGTTAAATATGTTTTTGGTCCCTCAAGTTTCAGTGAATTTTGAAATTAGTCCCTCATCAAAACTTTATACCAATTTAGTCTTTCATATTTCAAAATGCGTGAATTTAGTCATTTTAACCAAATTTTGTTAAGTTTATTTGACGTTTCAAGCACATTTCATGATAGTATTCAAGTTAACATGGAAGCAAAAATGTGTCAAACAGTGTAAATAATTTAAATACTATCATGAAATGCGCTTGAAACATTGGATAAAAATGGGAGATGAAGGACTAAATTGGTCAAAAGTTTTGATGATGGATTAATTTCAAATTTCGCTGAAACTTGAGGGACCAAAAACATATTTAACCCTTGATAATAACTGGATATAGATATAGATATAATATATGAAAAGATAAAAAAAAAAGTAATTATACAGAATACGCCTTCAATATTTAATATCTAAATAAACTGATGCCAAAATCACGCAAACAATATTAAAGAAGAAAATTATTGATCTCAATTCATTACTGTACATGTTGTATAACAATTGCTTAAGTTCTGGATCACGACGTTATATATATATATATATATA
>Ga0214543_1004842_pt1 | contig 25280 bp, 13 predicted proteins | sample CNSS2metaG_FD_160094 | JGI IMG/M metagenome (GOLD analysis project Ga0214543, IMG submission 160094) | Root nodule microbial communities from cowpea collected in UCLA plant growth center, Los Angeles, California, USA - CNSS2 | ecosystem: Host-associated > Plants > Roots > Nodule | place: USA... | reverse complement strand
ACATATATCATTAAAACATTAATGAGATTACAACTGTAACTACCAATATATTTCTGAATGTTATTCATCATGAAATTTATTGTCAAATAAGAAAATTTTGTTTTTTGCAGAGTCATTAGTACTAGAAACTATATTTTACACGAATTCTCAACGGAAAATAAAACTGTGCTATGCATGTAAATATTGTGCACAGTATACTATCCAGGGAATATTTTGGAAAAAGTGTGCTACATGGAAAAAAAAATCTATTAATATTTTGTAACTCATAACCTCTTTCGTACCCTCCTTTCCAAACTCATCAAATCAACATTATAACTCCCAAGTATTAGCGGAGAAGTTAAATCTACAATTTTTTTTCACTTTTCTTTTCAACTTTACGACTAAGTTACCTTATAACTTAAAAAAAAGATGAAGTTTAAGCATGTAAAAACGAAATTTAAAAATTTAGTTTTATTATTGACTAGAGTTTTAGATTTTGTCCCAAAAATTGATGTGAGTAAACACAAAACTCAAACCTCTATTTCCAATTTGTGAGTTGTGCAGACAATAATTGATTCCATGTATCTGTCAAGCCTGCTACACACCAATGAGTACAGTCCATGCCTTTGAAGGCATTGTAAGAACTAGGATGTGCATCTTTTCTCAACTGTGACAGAGTTGTAATGTTCAACAGATGAACAGGTTTGGTTATGTTCTTCAACACATCTTCCAATACATACGATGCTTTTGGCAATCCAGCTGAGTAAGTTGATCCATTTATTGGCCTTGTCTCCTTTGCACAGTTTCTCACTCCTGGCTCATTCCACTCCACGCCACTGATTTATATACAAATTCAAACACCAAATTACTAATTAAACTTAAGATTTAAATGCATTTAACTGATTTTTTTATCTATTTGGAGTGACACTTTTGTTGTTAGACACTGATATTTTGATATCTTTTATTTTAAAAATGTAAAAGTTAATTTTGTTAAAACTATTTTACCCTTATATAAGTTGTGAAATAGTTAGAGTTGTCAAAACGGATAATTCGGTTCGACCCGACTCAATCCACCACGGGTTGATAATTTAGTGAGCCAACCTAACCCGGCTCACTTTTTTAGTGAGCCAAAAAAAATTTGAACCCGGTCCAACCCATCACGGGTTAGTGGGTTAAACGGGTTGGTTCACGGGTTCAGTTAATTTAAGAAGTATAATTTTTTTTCAGTCAAAACTAAATTATAATTCTAGTTAAAATCTAAATAAACTTTAATACAATTAAAATACAAACCAAAATAAAAAAAATACAAATTATTTATGTGTTGGCTAAAAAAAAAACCTAACATGACCCAAATGTAAAACCCAACTTGATAAAAAACACTTATGTGACCCTTTTATTTGCACTAACCCGACTCACCACGGGTTCAACCCGGATGAGCCGGGTTCTAGATGAGCCGGGTCAAAAATCAAGGCGTATTGAAATTTGTAAAAAAATTTCAATCCAATCCGAATCTGTGGTGAGCCAGGTTAGCTGGTGGATTCCAATCCATTTTAACAGCTCTAGAAATAGTATCCAACGACATTTTTCCTTTGTTGCTTACATGAATTTATTGATAAGAAAATGTTCAAAACTTACTTGTAATGTTGAGGAGAAATTCCTTGGAAAAGAACTTTGGTTTTGTCTGTATCAACCTCTGCATCCACCCATTTACCCCATGTTGTCAAACCAATTTTGAAAGCTTCCATGCGATCCATGTCTTTCACTATCTTGTCACCTATCTGAATATAATCCCATCTGCAGAACAAACAAAAGGGTGAAGTTAATGCTTAACTATTGTTAGAATCACAGCTTCTGCTTCTGCTGCACAAAATAAAATATTTATGTTCTTCAAAAAGTTGATTTTTAACTTGTATATAAGTTATTTTAAGCTGTTCTTTTTATGAAATGTGTACGCAGAATCTGTGTTAGCAAAGATTAAACGACTTTGAAGAGATCTTACGGTTGCTTGGGTCCTCTGCGATACCACCAAAGCCAAGTGTTGAAAACCAGAATGTCCATGTTTTTCCATATGCTTCCACCATTCTTGATGGAATCAAGCTTCAGAACTCGACCAATTTTTTCCACTTCAATGTCAACCAAGTGAGTGGAATGAAAAACAAACAATGAAACTTTGTATTCCTGCAACAGCATTGTAGATGTGATTGCTTCAAATATTTGGTAGAAATGGTGGAAAAAAGTTACCACAGTTATGAAAAAGTGTTTGTTTATGAAGATATATGTCACTAACCGGGAATGTGTAGTTATACACAGTCTCATCAAGCTGATCCAATATTTGAATTTGAGGCACAGAAGAATGAAGCAAGCAAATTAGTGATTGCCATTGGTTCATACTCACTGAATCTCCTACAAACATGATCTGCTTCCCCCTCAGTTTTGTCAAAAACTCTTTCCCATCAAATCTGCAAAAGGGTATTTTCATCATATTCATCTCTCTATCTATCTACATGTTTAATTTGATATTCACAATTTCTTATCACTTTTCAAATTTGAAAAATGAAAACTACTTAGACATATATGATAGTGTTTCAAAATTTGGCTCAAAGTTTAGGTTTGGCGGGGTGGATTAAATTTCTGATCACTAATGCATAAATATTAAGTACAAATAACAGGTGTAGTGAGATGCATGAACTTCTTACGTGAATTCTCACAATTGAGAATACAATCTCAGTTCTATAAAATTAATTTATAAGATGAGAATTGTAATTATTTCTATCTTGAAAATTCGTTTTAATTCTTATCTCAAATATAATCCTTACGGTCACGTTAGAAGTGGACTTTAAGCTTAATTCAACTCCACAATTTGTAAGGTGAGGTTTGCATCTCACTTATATATTTTGAAATTATTTTATCTCTTTCAACATACCCCTCACGCCGAGATAAATACATCTCGTGCGTGAGACTAGAAATTAATGGATAGTTTGATAGCGGGTGGTACAAAATGTCAAAAAAATATCGCTAGGATAGACTTTTTTTTTTTAAACAATGAATCTGATACTATATTAGATATAAATATCAAAAATAGCGTTACACACTAATAAGTAATTTAATGTAATTCGATAGTAGACAAAATAATAAATTTAATAAACAACAAATTTTATTATAATAGACTTTAAATTATTCTGAAACTATATATCTTTAAAAATTAACTTTGGATTTAACTTAAACCTAAAAAGACATATGTTCATGCCTAATTTGACTAATAGTGATTTAAATTTGAAATTTGTGTGAAGGTTCAGAGGTTCTTGATTGTGAAGATTTTGTGAACCCGAATCAAATACTTTAAGCTCACGGGTTAACAGATGATACTGCAGAAGGCTATCTACACTCTATTTCTTCATTGACCAAGCATGTTGCAACTTTATCACATGTCTCATTTACTAAACCCCAAGAAACAAAACATGTTCTCTATCACATTCCCAAGAGTGATTATATTAAATTTTCATTTATATTGTTTACGTGTAAACACATTACTTTTATAAGACTTCCCTTTTAATTCAATGGAAAAGTCTACCAATACTTAATTAATATTTTATTTAAATATTTAGTATTTTAAAAAATAAAAATATTTATTTTATTTTTGTAATTTAAATTCTTATTTAAAATATAAAATATAAAATTTTATGTATTTGAAAATATATTTTAAAATAAAAGTCCTACAAAATTTATGACCTTATAACGCACATTTACCTTTTATGTTAGAGAAAATTAATTCTAAAGAGGTATATTTTTCAAACATGGAATATATATATATATATATATATATATATAAAGTATATGTTTGGTATTATTAGCTTTTATAAATTATTATGAAATTATTTAATAATAATAAATGCGTGTATATCAAATAATTTATTAATAATAAATTATTATTTTAACTTTCGTCAGTGGATTTAAATGTATTTAATACTAATAAACGCCTAGAAAGATATAACGTAAATCTCTTAAATTTGAAAGTTTTGAGTTTTGAACATTGTAAATGGGAAAAACATAATTCAGAATAGGATCCTAACAAAAATTGACACTTAAATTCTCCTAAAAATACTAGTCATATGTAAAATCATCCAATACTAGTATTAGGAATAACAAAATTTTCTTAAAAAAATACTCTTAAAACCAATGCTTTTTAGATTGAAAGAGTGAAAAAGAAAAAACATTAATAAGATACTAAATATATTGTGTTTCGATGTATCTATGTCCCTATCCTGGCATGAAATGTATATGAGCTGTGCTTTCATTCTCGTCCATGTGAGTTTCAAACATCATTACACCATGCTTCCACCCGTGACTGTCTTTTTGTTAATCAATAAATCATCAAAATCAAAATGCACTTCAACATATTCATTCATTCTATTCTATATCCAATTCAAACTCACATAAAAATTAGTGTAATTAGTGTTTAATCACCGATTATTTTATATTAATTACATAAAAAATAAATTATATTTAAATTTATCTTTACAAAATTGGTTAATAAAATTGATTTTCCACATAAAACAAAATCAAGAAGACTTCAAGATGAAAACTCAACTAAGTTTATACGAAAAAGTTAGACGAATGATTGTACTCTTACACAGATTTAATCTTATAAAATCAACTTATAAGATGAAGTTTATATGTAGAAGCAAGAAGATCAACTTATAAGATGAGATTTATACGTAGAAGCAAGAAGATCTGAAAGATGATTGTGTACCTTGGTAAGTTGCATTTGGAGGGTTGCCATCTGTATTTGAGGTAAAAATGATCAGGACGACCATATTTGGAGCAATCAAACTCAGAACGAAGGTGAGGACATTTTGCAGAGTCATAAAGAGGATAAGAATCATCCCAAACCCACTCTCCTTCATACATGTTGCAACCCAATCCATCTTCTTCTCCACAACAACTCACCAAACTCAAACTCACACACACCAACCCAAAAACCCAACAATTGTATAACCTCATTGCAACATTCATTCTTTGGTTGTGTGTGATTTTCAAGATCAATAGGTTTACCACACAATCTTTGAAAATTGTGTCTCAACCATGGTGGGGGACTTTGCTGCTTCTCTCTCCGTGTCTCTTTATATAGAATTTGGGGGGGAATTAACGCAGATTTTTATTTAAAAATGTGAAGTATTTAATATTTATTTAATAGATTGTGTGCATGTCTTTTTTAAAGCTTTGACTATTTTAATGTAGTTAATATAAAATTAATTAAAATCATTTTGGCCATGTTCATGTGTGGGATGGTCAAAAGAATTACTTTTTATCATTTTCTTTTACTAAGAGACACATCTGGGAAAGTGAGTTGCATAAAGGAGTCTCAATTATTTGTATAATTTAGGTAGAACAAAAAACTACTAGTTAAAACAACATTTTAATTCGTAATGTTATTTTGGTCTTTTTTTATACTTTCTTTTATTTAGTTCTATGATTTTAGAAAATTCACAATTTTATTAGTTAAATTATTGATTTTATATATGCTTAATTTATATTATTGTAGTATAATTAAATATTAAAGAACAACTAATGTTTAAAAGACTAAATTGGTTCAAAATTTCAGAGAGAGATTAATTCATATTTTCACTGAAACTTAAAGGTCCAACAACATATAACCATTTTACTTTAAGTATCTCATCATATAATATATTGTTTCGATCCTAGGGAATCATTAAGATCAATCACTCCTCATTCGAGGTATTGTCCGTTTTGGAATCTATGCTCCGTCACGGTTATATCCTTAAAAGGTGTATAAGAAGGTGTAAGGAGAAAAAGGTATTTAAACCGCCTTAGACTTCAACTTTTAAGTTATGTGGGACTATTGGGTACACTAGGAACATAAGCCCCCATGAGTCAAGGTCTAAGGGGAATGAGCATGTAGAGGGCTTAAGGGACCGATGGTTCGCATGTAGAACCTCGTTATCGGCCCCACGATTTGAGTATGTAGATGTTTATGAATTTTTTCTATAGGAATGGGTATAGAATAGCGAAACTCGTCATCTTCTAGTCTTGTTGTCATCCCTAATTGTACTACGTCTCTTTCTTTTTAACCGTTTCTCTTTTATGTTAATGTTGTTAAAAATTAAAATATAAATAAACGTAAAAAAAACATAAATTAACAAAAAAACAACAAATAAAAGAAAATAAAGTAAACAACTCAAGATATCAACTATCAAATAATAAAATGTTAAACATCTAAAATTATAAATAAAATATAATTAAAATATAAATTTTAGACTTCATTTATAACTTTTCAAAGACCTTTTACAAAACAATTATAGAAGTAGAATAAAAAAATAAATTTTTAGAAAGTCTATTATATAAATTTATATTATTTTAATTAATAAATTAATAATTTCAAATTTTAACATAAATACAGTGAAACCAATACTAATTAATTATATCTTAATTCGTTATCGTTCCATATTTAATAGTGACTTAAATTAGTGATTCAACGTCTGAATCGGTTCGATATTGTTTAATTAAATAAACTTCTTCAAGAGTCAATGCGCTGTCTAGTTGAAAGGATTAATTATTGTTTTCCAATATAAATAAATAACATATACCAGTACTAAACTATTTTAAATTTGTAGTCTCAGAAAAGTTTGATATAAGAAAAAAAAAATATTGATGTCGTATATAAATATAAGATGTAATTTTTATATAAAAGCCAACTTTGTAAAATTAAATTAAATAAGTTTTTTTTTTTTTTTCTAATTTCACAAGTGGTGGATTTAAAAAAAGAAAAAAAAAGTGTGAATTTCACATGCAGCACATGAGCAACACCTCACTCCAACAACAACAACTATGTTATTTCTCATTCTTAATTCTACAAATTCTTTTTTATGTATTGTGGATAGAAACAAAGAACAAAGAATAAAGATGGTATGAAAACATATTTGGAATTTGGGTTTTCAATGCAATGTATGAATTTTGGAAGGACATGGGAAAGAACATGAGTGCAAACAATTATTGTTTTATATCAATATTAACTATTAATTATTATTGGCATCAGACAAATTAATTCTTTAGGTAGATTCGTTGACTTTATTTTCCTTACCTTCTATTTTTTTTTTCAGTTGAAATTCTTATTCTTCTTATTATTTCTCTTAAATAAGATTCCGAATATGATATCAAATGGATTTTTTTTATTCTTATTATTCATTCTCTAAAATAATATTCTAAAATTTTCTTTACTTAGTTATTTGTATCTTATAAATATGTGTTTATTGTGTTATTATTTGAGAATGAATATATTGCTACGTTCGCGTCCTTGTCCCTTTGCTACATACAAGTAGGTATCTCACCATTCTATTTGTTTCATTTATGATATAGGTTAATAACATTAATTTGAGCAAATATTTTTAAGCATTGGTGATTTAATAATTTTAAAATAAATTGTTTGTTGTGATATTATAATCATTTTAGAAGTTTCATTACTCACATAGTTATTATAAGCGTGTTTTGTTGCTCAAATTGTGGTTGGAAATTACTTATTACTTATTGCATTACAAGTATTGGGTTGGATCAAAAACAAATAATTTATTACAAAAATGAGACTTTCTATACGTCAAGGAATTCAAAAATTGATTTAGAATGTGTTTTTTATTCCAAAATTCCGTGATGGTAGTGAAAAAGCATATGCAACATCGACAACCATCATAGTCATAGTGACACCATATGGATATGGATTATTGTGACATCCATACCATTGTTAACATCAACCATTATAAGTATGGTCATGCACACCATCTATTTAGGTAAGAAGGTTATCTTATCTTGCATCAAGTTTCTTTAATGTGATTGTATGATTTACGCCACTTTTATATAACAAAAAATCACTAAGATATATGCATGACCATACATGTCTTCTCATATTTCGTGTCTAATGAAAATATTTATGTATATTTAAATATGATACAAGTAAAAGAGGCATTCTTTTAATTTTTCTTTGACATAGTAAACTTAAAAGTGATTGTTCAAATATATGTCTAGCCACATATGATATTTTTAAATATAATAAACTTTAAAAATGGTTGTTTAAATATATATATATATATATATATATATATTATTTTCCACTATTTAAAAATATTAGAATATTTTAAAGGAAAAAAGAAATTATTTGAAATATATGTATATGGTAATACATGTCAATAAATGTCATCTCACATTGAGTATTTAATTATTTAAAGACCATTTCAATATAACAAACCTATTTCAATTATCTTTTAAAATAAAATTTACACTATTCTTTTATTATATTATTTGTAAGTTTATTAATCAATTGTGAATGAAAATATGTAAAAAAATGATTATTTTTATAAATATATTATTTTTGTTCCGGTAGACCCAATAAAGTCTCATATCGCTTAGGAGTCGAGGTCAAACGCAGTTTAAATACTCATATCACCCTCCACCCTTTGAGGCGCCTTTTAAGGACAAAACCGTTACGGGGCCACATGCTGCTCCAAAGTAGACAATACCTCGAGAATGCGATGGTTATTCCTAACGATGGCTGCCGGACGGACTTGGGTTGGATCAGAACAACTAGATCCCAATGTATCCCCCTAACAAGGAGAAGACGACATTCATCACAAAGATTGACGGATACAGTCACGTGTAAAACTGATTCCCAACTAGTAGTAAGACACTTGGACCATGCCACACTTGACCAACCCACTGTGACCCTAATGGATAGCAACACTATAGAGGTAGTTGTGTTAGAGGATGAGGAGTGGTTCTCGATTCGTGTTGATTGGCAAAGAATTGTACAGATGGGGTTTCTCCAACCCTTTATTAAAGTGCATAACAAGTCGTCAGGCTCAATATATTATGGAGGAATTGCACACGGGAATTTGTGGCTTACATACGGGCATGGTAGTCAAAATCGAGATCCTACTCAAGATCAGAAAGGAAAATATAAATCGTAAATCAAAAAATCGTAACATGGATCGTAAGATCCTACAAATTTTATTGTCACTCAAAATTCATCAGTAAATTTTATAATATATGAAATAAAAGAGCACATCACTATGTGCAAATCAATATCCTACGTATATAGGAATAACAAAATAATGATTCTTCTAAATCAAATAGTCTTCTAAGTTAAGTTCACTATCTTCAGCTCCACCATTCCTATCTCCTTCGTCATTCAAATCAGCCATATCTAAGTCTTGACTATGTAAAGTTTCATCTTCCTAAACTTCAACTGGAATCAAGTTCTCATTCAAATCCAATGCTTCATTTTGCTCATGCTCATCTTCCATAATCCACTCTTCATCGGATGAACAATCATCAATGTTAATTCGAGTTGGTTTTCTTGTTTATTTCTTCTTGGCTAATTTTGAATTGGCCATAACAAAAACAACATCATTCATTGTGCTTTGCTTTAGCCTATTTCTTCTCTTTGTATGGACCTAAATAAATGCAAAGACAAATATAATAAGCGAGCACTACTAGTAATTTATTATAGTGATATACTCTAACATTAACTTACCATCTCAAAGGAACTCTAATTACGCTCACATCCGGAGGAGCTACATGTCAAGCTTAATACATGAATCGCAAATTTTTGGAGTTCAGGATATTCATCACCATAAGACTCCTACCAATCTGCTGGAGTCTTTAAATTAATTGACCTAATAGTTAAAGGATAACCAAAACATTTTGCTCATTTTCTAAAATCATCAATTTGAACATCAATGAGAGTTTGTTCATCCTCATCCTCGACCATCCTAGTTATACATTCCATCAAACCTCGTTTCACTTCCAAATCTGCTTTAAATCCAGGACGATAATGCATTTGAGGGTTAAGAAAATAATCTGCAGCATGCAAAGGCCTATGGAGCTGCTTGTCCCACCTTTCATCAATGATGTTCCACAAAGGCAAATAATTAACCAAAATACATTACATTGAGTTAGTTTTTTGTTTTCCATTAAAAAATATAAATAGTTAGATGACTAAAACCTTTTTTTGACAGCATTGAAAGCCTTTTGAATCTTCTCCTTTGCTTGATCCATTGCTTCATAAATGAATCCCATGGCTGGCTTTTGATTCGAATCAACCAATCGAAGCAATTCAATTAAAGGCAATGTACCCTTCAAACAAGTTATTATATTCTTCCAAAACTTCTTATCTAAAACAATATCTTCAACTATTTTACCATCATTGGTTTTAGCAAACTTGCTAGACTTCCACTCATTACTAGTAAACATTCTAATCAAAGCTCATTTATTCTCATATAGGCATCCTAATGTCAGATACGATGTAGCGAAATGGGTAACACCCAGCCTCACCAAATCCCTTCCTTTTGTGAAATGTTGTAATAGACAAATTAGAGAAGATCTTGAATAAATAAAGGTAGAAATTTTTTTACCTGTTGGAATTGTCTCCTCATGAATGGGGATCTTCTTTTCATAATCTTCTAACATTAAGTCGACACAATGTGCAGCACACGGTGTCCAAAATAGCCTTTTTCTCTTTGTCATCAACAAGTGGCCAGCAACTTTATAGTTTCAGCATTATCGGTGACAACTTGAATGACATTTTCTTCTCCCACCTGTTCAACAATGCTATCCATCATCTCCAAAACTTTCTCAGCTATTTTAGATATTGAAGAGGCATCTATAGACTTCAAAAACACAGTTCTCTTTGGGCTGTTCACCAAGAAGTTTATATTTTCCTTCTTTTCTTATCAATCCAGCCATCGGTCATAATAGTACATCCCATTTTTTTTCATTCATCCCTATGTGCTTGCAAAGCAAGGGATGTATTTTGAACTTCCTCCTTCAAATATTTAACTCTAATCTCATGATAAGATGGAGGCTTAAATCCAAGACCATGTATTGAAACCAAATCAAGCATAACAATGAATTCTTAACTTTTTGCCACATTGAAAGGTATAGCATTGTTATAGAAGAATCTAGAAATTGCTTGACAAGCTTCCTCTCTCATACCTTTCTTAAACATGTTGTTGATAGCAGTTTGTGTATCAACTACGCTTTTCTTAAAAATATTTGTAGGACTTGAAGCTTCACTATTTTTTATTTTCTCACTAGCTTCTATTGTTCCCTCCTCCATATTCAACCTTGATTTCTTGTTTAAATTTTGTTGCAAACCAACAACAATTTCCCACATCTCTTTCTTCACTTCATCAGTAACATCCTTACAAGCACCAACATCCTTTTGAGTACCAATCAAGTGATGCTTCATTCGATAAACTCCCTCTATTACTACCTTCTGACAGTATTTGCATTGCAACTTTCTAGTATCCCCACCAACAGAATTACAATGCTTCCATGCTATATCACTCCTATTTCCCGGGGCATTTTTTGAAGCCATGGGTATAGAAGATTTTGAATTCATTTTACTAATGCAAAAGTAGAATGGTAGTTTGGGTACATATAGTGAAAAAAATAGAGAGAATAAAGGGAATGGTAATTTTACTGCATAGTACAATAGTCTGTGTCATGTGTGTCATGGTAGTTCTATTTTATAAAGAAGAGTGAGTAATTTTTTCAATCTTAGCAAAAGAAGGGAATTAGTGATTTTTAATTGTAAAAAGTGGTAGCAAGGAGATAATTAATAGTTTTTTAAGGTAAACAATCACTGTCCCAATTTTTAATTTTGGAAATTAGTGATTTTTAATTGTAAAAAGTGGCAGCAAGGAGAGAATTAGTAGGTTTTTTAAGGTAATTTGTTTAGTTTTTTTTTTTTGGCTTAAATACCTTTTTGATCCTCATTTTCGTAGTGTTTGTTGCAAATGGTCATCATTTTCACAGAATGTTTAAAATGGTCCTCATTTTTACCAAATGTTTAGAATGGTCCTCATTTTCGCAATTCGTGTTTTATTTGGTCCTCTTCTGTAACGCCTTTTAAATCATTAACGGAGCATTGTACATGTGGCACGATTTGTATTATGGTGTATTACGTGTACTGTACAGGTGGCTTAATTAGATATTTGGGGCTAAATAAGTGAGCTAGGGTTTTGGTAGGGAATGTTTGGGCAGTTGGTGAGTTTTGGCAATCTTGTTCCTCCATTCCCAATTGGTATTGCTGCAATCTTCTTCTTCCTACAATCCCTTTATATAGGTATGTTACAGTCCCAATCTTCTTCCTTTACCTCTGATTGTAATCGTTGGAGGCAACCGTGTTGTATCACTTCGTGCACTATTGGTGGTTCAACGAGAAACGAATTAACCCCGATTTGTAGTTGCAGAGAGATAACTGCTTTGAGGATGACAAGAACTCCAAAGAATATTAGTAGAAAAATTTTGGGTACAATCTAATTTTATTTTTGTGTTAATAATAAATTGGTTTTAATTTTTGATTTATTGATTTACAAAGTGGTGGTTCCAATAATGTGGGTTGTAACTTTTTCAAATGGTGGTGTTGATGAAAAGGATGTCATCATCATGACACAAAAGAGGCAGATTAATGATTTGGAGAAGTCATTGAAGGTTGCTGAGAAGAGGCTGCAATTAGTAATAGGGTTCACTTGAGTTGTTATTGTATTATTCGTACTGTTATTGTGTGTAATCTTTTAAAGTCCAATTTGTTTTGTACTATTGTTAAATGAAAAAATGAATTAGTTTGATTATGTTGATATTAGTCCCAACATGTTCAAAATGACATCTTAATCTGAGCATTGAAGTAAGTGAAATTGATTTAAGTTTGGGAAAAATTAAATTGATATAAGTCTGGAAGAAGTTAAATTCATAACATTAATTCATCCTCATCAAAATGCACTACATCAATGTTTGGCAAAAGTGAAACTGAACGAAGTTTAAGGAAAGTCAAAATGCAGTACATCAATAATGAATTCTACATCAGAAATTCTAAAAAATAACTAAGACGTTTGTAGCTGCTATCATGACCTCCTCCTAATCTGTAATTTCATCATAAACAACTAAGATGGTTCTTCTGGTGTTGGTAGTGGTGTTGCTTGACTCTCCACTTCATTCCTTGGTAGTTGAGTTGTTTGAGTTTCAGCAGTTGGTGCATTCTCAGCAGTTTGGACATCTGGTGCAGTCTCAGCAGGTGTTGCAGTCTGCTCATCCACAGGCTTATCTGGGCAATTTTTCCTGTTATGTCCAATCTGACGGCATATGCTACATTTTTTTCTATGACCTCCTTTGCTGATTTGTGTGTTATCCTTTCTCAACTCCCACTCTTCCAGCCTTCTTTTTTTCTTGGGTCTTCCTGGTAAGATTCTCTTATGTGGTAGATGGACGTCAGGGTAGGGAGTTCTTTCCCATAAGACTTCACCATTGACTGGAAAGATGATGGATTGATATATTTCTTCATAGGTGGATCTCCTGAAACAGATTGGTATGAAGTCCTCAGCATTGACATTGATGAAATTCATTGCTGCAAAATTTCCCTAATTGCAAAATTTTCCCTAAATTGAAAAATTAACGTTAATTAGTCACCTGTACAGTACACGTAACACACCCTAATACAAACCGTGCCACCTGTACAATGTTCCATTAATGATTTAAATGGTGTTACAGAAAAGGACCAAATAAAACACGAATTGCGAAAATGAGGACCATTCTAAACATTCGGTAAAAATGAGGACCATTTTAAACATTCTGTGAAAATGAGGACCATCCGCAACAAACACTACGAAAATGAGGACCAAAAAGGTATTTAAGCCTTTTTTCTTCTTAATCTTTAAGGAGCAAATTTTTTAATCTTAATAAAATATTTTCTTAATTTTTAAGGAGCAGATTTTTTAATCCTAATAAAATATTTTTTTAATCTTTAAAGAGCAGATTTTTTTAATCTGATAAAATATTTTCTTAATTTTTAAGGAGCAAATTTTTTAATTTTAATAAAATATTTTCTAAATTTTTTGAAGAGTAGATTTTTTAATTTAATAAGAGGAGGGAAATAATGGAGTTATTATCCCGTTGTTTTATTTTTTTTTAACGTTAGATGTGTGATAGAGAGGGAGATAGTTTTATTTTTAAATCATGTCACTATTTCTAATGTAACAGAGAGGGAGATAGTAACTTTTTTAAAAAAGTTACTTTTACATGCAACTATGGTTTTACTGTGCAGGTTTTACTTCTGAGAAACACTGGGCTTTTTGAAAGTTTAAAAAATTAGGTTAGAAATTTAGGGTTTTTGGAAATTAGGTTAAAAATTGATGTTGCCATTGCAATGCGAAGCTGGTGTTGTTGCCGTTGCGAGATGTAAAGTTGGTGCTGCTGTTACGAGATGTGAAGTTGTTGCTGCTGCGAGATGCAAAAGTCGTCGTTGGCGTTGCTGTGAGACTCGACGCTGCTAATAGAGGGCGTTGTTACTACAGTTGTCACTGTCGCTACAAGGTCTGCTCATTTTTTCCTCACTGTTTGGAAGGGATTAGCCCCGTCGCAATTAGAAGGGATCACATCTCCAAAATCGCCACTCCCAACCAAGTTGCAATTTACAACGACGATCCAACACGATCCTTGAAGATCGCGTGTTTTAAGGGGAGCGGGATCAGAGAGGTTGCAAAAGGTCGTAGACTCGTACGATCTTACGTTTTGGGTCGCGATTTTGACAACCATGCATACAGGGTCTTGAGCCATGGTGGCACGGGTATTACGAGTGAGATACTACTGGCCAACCGTGAAGGAGGACTGCGACAAGTACGTCAGGAAGTGTGTCCAATGCCAGCAGCATGGTAACATGATACATCTCAAATCCGAAGAATTACATGGCATTACATTTCCTTGGTCATTCACCATATACTACTTTACCAAGTGGATTGAGGTAGAACCTCTAGCCACAATCATGACCTAGTAGGTGCAAAAATTCGTCTAGAAGAGTATAGTGTGCAGGTTCGGTGTCTCGAGCATTATCATAGCGGATAACGGCATACAGTTTATCGACAAGGGACTAGTCGAGTTCTATAAGAGACTCCATATCCAGCATATCACCAGCTCGATCGAGTATCCACAAATGAATGGGTAGGTTGAAGTGACAAACAAAGTCCTACTACAGGAGCTTAAGAAGAGGTTGGGAGATGCTAAGCGCATGTGGGCTGATGAATTACTATGGCATATGGAGTAGATGCAATGATCCCTGTCGAGATTGGAGAACCCACCTTGCAAAGATGTATGTTCGATATCCACCTTAATGAAGAAAGTATGTTGACAAACCTAAATCTGATCCAGGAACTCCAAGATCATGTGTGAGTTCGTGAGGGGGCGTCTAAGCTGAGAGCCCAACGCTGCTACCACACCAAAGTCAGACCTAAGTCCTTTCACCAAAGAGATTTGATGTGGCGGATGGCAAGTGCTGCCCGAAAACATGAAGGAAAATTCTCGACCAATTGGAAGGGACCATTCCGCGTCAAAGAAGTTCTAGGTAAGGGCGTGTACAGGCTGAAGCACCTATCAGGAGTTCATGTCCCAGCAACTTAGAATGCTTCACATCTCAAGTTCTATTACAGTTAGTTTAATGAATGATTATGTTAAATTTCAGACTTTTTTTGTAGATTAGTTGAGGAATAAATGGTCTACTTTTTCCTACCTTGATCTTTTTTCCCTAAGGAGGGTTTTGTTCAAGAAGGTTTTAACGAGGCACCATGGCAATAAATAAGGCATATTTCTTGCTTCCTTTTTATGGTTACAATTTTCATTATTAAAGCACGCGCGTGTTTAAATCAAGCATATACCAATAAGATTATTTTTAAATATTTCTCTCTATGGGAAAAAAAGCTTCATCAAACAAGATGATCCCCCGTATTTGTATCAGTGGAAAAGGATGCTTCACCGCTCAAAAGATGATCCCCCATACCAACGTAAAATAAACACCATAGAGACGACGCACAACCACTCGCGAGGGCAAACTTGGTGGCCCAAGGGAACACAAGGTCGGCAACAACTCAACCCAAAGTGACCGGCAACATCTCGGCCAAGTTGGCCAACATCATCCCCACCGCTCTAGCTAGCTTCATCCTACAATCTAATCTAGTTGGTACTGTATTTATACAGAGAAGCAAAATATGACAATTGCAAAATGCGAAATTCTAAGCAAGAAGCAAAACGTGATACATACAATCAACATAACCAAATGTAAGGAAACCTCTTGCCTCCTATTTTTGGCCCCAACTAACTCCCTCTGCAGGTTCTCTGTCTCGGCAGTTAACTTGCTTGTGTTTGGAGTTTAACTCAGCATCGTCTCCAAATGACGACCCGTCACCATTGCTCTAGCTTGAAATTCGTTCAGTGCATAAAGCACGGTATATGGGCACATGGCTAAAATAATCTCAGCATCCTCCGACGATAGTGAAACCTCTATGCCCTCATTAATTTTGAGTTGGGAGTCGAACAACGCTGCCAAAGAGTCCGTCGTGCCGTCAATCATCGAAGTGCTTTGAGATTTCTTCGGATAAGAAGGTCAGGGAGTGCTCGACTTTGCATGGCGATCCTTGCATTTGCTCTTCCTCTTTTCAGCAGGAGGAGGCATCAGATCGCTCCTCTAAAATGGCATCTTTGTGGTAAGATGCCGAGAACTTTCACCTCCTTTTCTCTTCTACTCCTCTAGCATATTTCTCCTCAGTTCTAGAAACACTTCCTTACCAGAGGAGCCAGCAGCAGCCATGATATCTGCAAATAAAAAATAAGTGTTAGACAAGAATAACAACTGGCTATCTACATATAGTTAGTCAAACATACATACCGAAAAGGTCATCGTGCGAATGAGAAGACCTAAACACTCCAATAATTTTCTTGGAGGAGAGTTTCTTGGGCACTTGGTCTAAATAGGACAGCACATACAGGTCTTCCTGGGTGAGGGATGTTCTCGGCCAAATTCGGTATGGGTGGGATTTTTAGTCTAGTAGAAAGGAAATTTAGATTCACCATTGTCAAAGTAAAAATATTTATCCCTAGCGGACAAGATGACTACCTTAAAAAATCTAATTTTAAACCTTTTAAAAGACTAAGTATAGGACGCCAATAGGTATTGATGGCTTTGGCCCACTAGGGATAGCCAACTGACCAACTCTCCTGGACGTGTGCAATAGTATTGCAAGAACACTTGCGGAGAGAGTTTCAAGTGGAACACTAGTCGCCAAATTCAACACTCTCAAGACTCTCATGGTAAAATAATTAAAAGGTAGGCACACATGCAAATCTGATATTAAGGTTGAGTACATATAGAAGAAATCATGCGAATGACCTTCCCGACCGTGACAAACATTGTCCCCATTCTTAGCTCGTTCTGTGCTCACAATACGTTCATCTACTGTACTAGCTATTATATCATCTTACGAAAGGCGACTATGGCAGAGGACTTACCAAACCTAGATAATGGGAGTTTCACTCTAGGATCTACCCATACATACTATGGATGATGCAAGGCCGAGAACTCCTCGAAACCATGGGAGTGGTCATCATTCCCTTGGGAGCTATCACTATCAAGAGAGTTGGATACAATGGACTTTTCATCTGAATCACTATGCCTATTGGAAAGATAATAAGCAGAGAAGGATGACATACCTAGGGAGCGCTACGGTGCATGATATACTTGGTTGGGGGTTGGCTTACTTCTAAAGTGGAAACCTTGCCCTAATATGGAGACCTCACCTCTATTTATAGTGGACCTCCTTTGCATGCATAGGCGCCATCCCCACCACCGGATTCAACTTTATCTAATGGTGCTCAGACCGCTACATTTACTTGCCCACCTATTACTATGTCCCATCATTATGGCACTAGCTTCAAACGGCGAGTTGGGTCAATGCCTTTTTCCAATGCATCTTGACACATATCGCAAGGTATGAGTGGTGAGGACATCTCAGCCATCCACACTCCTTCTTTCCTTCCCACTCAATTTTTTGCACTACAGTCTCTTGTTTCACTTCATTCACTACGAGACTAGAGGGTGGTGTATAGGTGACAGGTCGGCTACATCCCAACCCATCTGGCTATGGAAAAGGTCGGTCACATCTCGGCCTCAAGGAGAAGAAAGGAAACCCAGCAGGCGCAGGAAGAAATGGGTTGGCATGGTGCAGAGGCTGGGTATATCTCGGCCCACTACTTGGCCGGGTATATCCCGGCCCACTACTTGGCCGGGTACATCCCGACCCAATATTGACCAAGCTTGGTAGGTAGGATATTGTACAGGTGCAGACAAGGAGCACACAATCCCAGTAAGAAAGGAAAGAACCAATCCTTTACAAGGCACTCACAATCTCAGCCAAAAAGAAAAGAACTGATCATTTATAAGGCGCGCGTAATCTCAATCAGAAAGGAAAGAACGCGCAATCCCAGTCAGAAAGGAAAGAGTTAATCCTCGAGTATAAACGGGTTGCGAATAATAATGACAGGATTACAAAATGAATAATAAAAATTAGGGTCTAGCAGCTACATAGAGGTATGCTTTTCTCATTTTTCTACATACACCTCATATTGAATCACTATTTGACTTGAGCGTTGGAGTGCTTGTAGGTACCCCACCCTCGGAGTTCACGCAACAAGTAATCCCAAGGAGAGTCCGGAGAGGAGCGGAAGGAGAATCAACACAAGGTTCTTAAGATCGCTTAGTTCCATATTAGAACAGTTCCGATCAGGTACAATTTTGAAAATTTAATCTTATACTTCTTAACATAAAGACTTCGTACTTGATTAAATCTTATTAAAAAGATATAATTTTTATAAATAGTTTTTTTTTTAATTATAGGATTAAATATCAAATCTTTTCCATTAAATATATAATTAAATCTTAATTATTATTTATTTCATGTCTATTAGACAAAAAGAAATTGTAAAACACTATATTTAGAAACATATAATAAAAATACACATGTTTTAAGAAAACAAGTCGCTCTACAATAAATTGTGTATTTCCTTTTAAATAAATGGGTGAGTTAATTAAAGAGTGTTTTTTTTTTTCATAAAAAAGTTATTTTTAGGTTAAATCATTTTATTGGTCTTATTTTTGTAGAGAAATCTCAAAAGAGTCTTTTTTTTTATTTGTCTTAATTTAGTCCTTATTTTAGTAAATTTGTTGCAATCAAATCCGTTCCATTAATAATATACTAACTGTGCTAACTAATGTGTCATGTGTCAGCTTGTGTTTTTTTTTGTTTTTGTAAAAAAATTGTCACGTGTCAAATTTAGATTTTGCCACGTGCCATTGTTGATGTAAAAAATTTCAATTTAGTCCATATATTTGTCATGGTGTCTAAATTGAGTCCCTTTTTTTTTAAATTGGAGCAATTTAATACCTTCCAAATTCAGACCAAATTTAAATTTTATAAAAATGTTATAATGATATTTTTATTATAATTGATATTTTTAACAAAATTAAGTTTATTTAAATTTATATTTTGAATTGATCTTTATTTTAATTTTGTTTATGTATCAAGAATTTATAGACAAATTATAGTGTTAGTTTAAAAATAACAAATTTATAAATTGAAATGTAAAATTTTAAAACAATTTTTAATAATTTAAAATAAATATATTTAACAGTTTATAACATTTTAAATTGTTATAAAATTATTTTAAAATTTTACATTTCAATTTATAGAGTTGTTATTTTTAAACCAACTCTAACATTTGTCTATAAATTATTGATATATGAATATTTGAAACAAAATTTAAATAAAGCTCAATGTAAAGTATAAATTTAAATAAAATTAATATTGTTAAAAATATCATTGTAACATTTATATAAAAGTTAAATTTGGTATGTAAATGGATAGGGATGAAATTGCTCTAGTTTAAAAAAATTGGGAACAAATTGAAACAAAATAACAAATAAGAGACTAAATTGAGGTTTTTCAAATTCAGCAATGACACATGTGTCACCTATAAAAAAAGATCTGCTTGCAACAAATTTACCAAAATAAGGTTCAAATTTAGACAAATAAAAGAAGAGGTCCTACCGGGAGTCGAACCCAGGTCGCTGGATTCAAAGTCCAGAGTGCTAACCACTACACCATAGAACCTTTATTTTGTAATCAAATCTCGTCCTTTCTCTCTCAACGTTTGCATACACAAAGAGAAAAGGTAAAATTTCTATTCATGTAGCAAAATTTGGATGTTATGATTACATTCGATTAAAGGATAAACCTATCTTAAATAGATTTAAACAATCTAGGAATTTTTACCTTAGTTTCCAACATGAGAAGTGTAAAAGTTTGTCTTCATTACTTGTTGTTGTAGAAATTCTCATTCTTCGAACAAGACTTTGTGTTGCCTTGCCTTTGCGTATGATCATTTGCGTGTCACCCACCATGTTAAGAAGTATACATCTTGTGTGTGAGACTAGACATTAATGGGTGGTCCGATAACAGTTTTTTTAAAATAAAAGAGAAAAGGTCCTACCGGGAGTCGAACCCAGGTTGTTGGATTCAAAGTCCAAAGTGCTAACCACTACACCATAGAACCCTTACTTTGTAATCAATTATCACTCCCTTCTCTCTCAATGTTTGCAAGCACCAGGAGAAAAGGTATAATTTTGATTCACGTAGAAAAATTTGGATATTGTGATTACATTCAATTAAAGAATCAACTTATCTTAAATATTTTTTAACAATCTAGGAATTTTTACCTTGCTTAGTTCCTAGCATGGGAAGTGTAGAAGTTTGTCTTCATTACTTCTTATTGTTGTAGAAATCCTCATTCTTCAAAGAGAACTATGTGTTGCCTTCCCTTTCCATTCAGTCATTTACGTGTCACCCACCATCTTTCCCATTTATGTCCCAACCTTTGAGTTACTCCACATTTTCAAGGAAAAATAAACCCTGATTGTAATTATTGTTAAGAAGTGGACTTTAAGTCTAATTCAATCTTACAAAATGGATTTGTAAGATAAGATTTGCACCCACTTATATATTGTGAATTGACCTTATCTCTAGTCGATGTAGGACTTCCAACACATACTGACTTGCAAGGTGAGATTTGTACCCACTTGTGAATTGAGCTTATCTCCTGTCGTTGTAGGACTTCCAACACACACTCTCACGTCGAGACATATAGATATTGTGCGTGGGACTAGACACCCGATATTAGGTGGAACAATAGATCCAACAAACATCAAATTTCACTAGAATAGGCTTTAACCCATGGCTCTGGTACCATGTTAAGAAGTGAACTTTAAGCCTAACTCAACCTTACAAAATTGGCTTGTAAGATAAGGTTTACACTCACTTATATATTGTGAATTGACCTTATCTCTAATTGATGTGGGACTTCCAACAATTATCCCAAATATGCACAAATCCTCCTTAGTAACTTTAGGTTATCCTAAAGGTGTTTCTATACATGACTAACCATTTGTTAGGTTATAATAACGCTCCTCTTTGTACCCGAAAAAAAAAGGGTTATTAATAAGAAAAAGATACTTACCAGCAAATGTGAAAGAAGTTTCTAATCCACATTATCTTCATACGACATGGGATTGGTAGCTAAGTGGAATGAAAGATGACAGCTTAAATGTTAAGGAACAGGTACTCATTGCACGAGAAATGCAAGAAAAAAATTGAAATTTAACTTTGATTTTTTAATTCCCTATATAATAATTTAAATTGGGATTTTAAAATCACATTTTGAAATAAATCTTTAATATTTTTAACATATAAATTTCATGTGAATATAATTTTAAAATACCTAATAATAATTATTATAACTCATGACTATGTTTTATATTATTTTTAATAATATTCACAAATCCAAATTAAATATCAATAATTATAAATAATAGTTATTTTTTTCATATTATTTAAAATCTAATAAAATTTATAAAAAGATAATAATTTTTAAGCGACAACAACGAATAGAGAGTCTAGCCTTGTCACGAAGGAAAAAGAAGAAATCTAAGAACAAGAAGTCATTGATGACGCTAGTGACACCTCACAGTGCAGTGACAAGTTGTGATGTTGACCAAAGAGAAAAACTACATAGAAGAGGCAACATTGGGATAAGAAGAGAAATCCACACACAAATGAAGAAGAAGACGACATGAGTTCTAACTGGCAACACCTCTTATTGTGATTGTAGTGATTATTTAAATTTATGTATAACTATATATGTTATTTTTAAATATAATAAACTTTAAAAATGGTTGTTTACATATATGTATATATTTAGTATTTTTCACTATTTAAAAATATGAGAATATTTTAAAGGAAAAAAATTAATTATTTGAAATATATGTATATGGTCATACATGCCATCTCATTTCTTTATCATGTTATTTGTAGGTTTATTAATTAATTATGAATGAAAATATGAAAAAAAAATTATTTTTATAAATATATTATTTTGAAAATATAATCTTATACTTTTTAAATGAATGGTCTAGGCTCTTCATCTTGCGTCTTGTTGAAGTCAACTATGTATTGGGGTCAGTCTTGTTTATCTTATTCATGGATGCAAAATCATAACATCTCCTCTCATGGTGGTGGATCTAGGGGTTGGGCGTAGCACCAATTTGCCAATTTGGAGAGGTTGTAGTATTGAGAATGGGTAGAACTTTTAAGAATGGTGGGAAACAATTTAAGGGTTGCCCTAACTAAAGGTTAGGTCCATAGATTTTTGTCTGTTTGTTTGTTTGTTTAGTTTATGTTTTTGAAAATAAAAATTATTGTTGCTAACATATGTTGATATTGTTATGGTTGTTGTGAAGAATAGAGTGGAAGTGAAGATTTTAATGTGTGCAACTATTTCAAATGGTGCACTGAAGATAATAGGGATCAAAGGGATGTTACTAGTGTGAGACAAAGGAGGAAGATATATAATCTAGAGAAATCTTTTAAGGTTTCTGAAAAATGGGTGAAGTTGTTAATATGGATGATTTTTTTTTTTTTGGTTTGAATAACATAATTATCGTGTCAATGTTGTTGAAAATTTCATGATTTGTTGCAAAACTTAGATGTATTGTAATCAACATAGTATGTAGTGGTATGTAGTATGTGTGAAGTGTGTAGGATTTTGTTATGTGATGTTAAAGTTATAGCCTTTTTGTATGAAATCAATGAAAAGTTTGAGTTATATATAAAGAAGCCCTATACGCTAAACATAGGTTGCAAACCAATGAAAAGTTTGAGTTATATAGAATGAAAAGTTCCAAATTATATCTTCAAATGTGAATTGTAAATAAAGATTGGAGCTTCAAAACGTAGATAATTCAAGAATTCCTAATGAGCTTACAAAGACAATTGATTGCTTAAACAAAGGATTTGATATGAAGGATCTTGAAAAGGCAAAAAAAAAATTTGAGATTACAAATTGAGTATTTAAACAAAGATGTTTTTATACATCAAAAAGCTTATATAATTAAGGTGCATAAAATGTTCTAAATGGACAAGTCACATTCATTATGCACTTTAATAGTTGTGAGGTCGTTAGATGTTGATAAACACTCTTCTTAGACCTGAAGAAAATAATGAAGATCTTCTTGGTCCAGAAGCACCATATCTCAGTGTCATAGAAACACTAATGTATCTTGCTAATTATACTCGATATGATATTGCATTTGCTGTAAATTTGTTAAGCAAGATATAGTTCTTCAACTACAAGAAAAAAATGGTTTGAAGTGAAACATATATTTCATTACCTTAAGGGTACTATGAATATGAGTTTATTCCATCCAAATGATTCAGAATCAGACCTAATGGGTTATGTATATGCATGTTATTTTACATATTCTCACAATGTCACAATGGTTGATCACAAACAAGATGTTAGTTCACATGTGGTAGCACAGTGGTTTCATGAAGGTATATGAAACAAACGATAGTAGCACTATCGTCTAATCATACAAAATTACGAGGAAAGTTGTGAATATGTTTGGCTAAGGTATATAATTCAACATGTGCAAGAAAGTTGTGACTATCCCCGACAAAGATGGAATCAACAACCATATATGAAGACAATAGTGTATTGTTCAATTGAAAGGATGATATAGATATCCAAAAATTCATTCATGTGAAAATATGGAAAGTCTATTTATGAAGTTTTTGCCAAGAATAACTTTTGAGCAAATGATTCACAAGTTCGGACTTCGTCACCTTAATGATGTAAGTTTACATGAGGGGGAGAAATACAATATGTGATGAACAATATTGTATTAAAGAATACAAAATGTTGTACGTTTTTTCCTTCACTAGGTTTTTTATCCCAAAGGGTTTTTCCTATTAAGGTTTTAACGAGACACATTCTTTTATCAATGGACACTCAAGGGGAGTGTTATGAATTAATGATTGTCCATTGATTTGATACACATGTAAATAGATATTTCACTTTGTTAACAAATATAAATTTACTGTATATATTAACTTAATCAATTTATAAATATTAATAATTTGTGCCATTAAACAAATGCTTAAAAAATATGAAGACATAGGTGTGATATGTAATAATAAAGTATGAAATAATCTAACAAAGTTTTTTAAGGAACCAATATTTTAGCGTCGCACGAGGTTATCATTATTTATTCGATCTTTTATACTATATGATAATTTTACCATGTTTTATATAAATAAATGATTATTCGATTTCACTAAAAATATAAATTAATTCAATTTTATCCGTTGATATTTTAAATAACATGCATATAATTAATGTAGTAAAAGATGAAAATACAAAAATGATTAAAATAAAATAACAGATGAAAAATAAATAGAAAAATAATTATTATCAATCTTCATAGTATTAATATATATTTTTTATAAAAAAAATAATAAATAATAACGTTATTGTATTTGTTATATAAGAAGCAATAAATACTAACCATAAATGTGTACCTTCAATTTACATCAAATTAATAGTTATCCATTTTTTCTCAAGTTTTGTGTTTTTTATTTAATTTTCATTTTTAAAATTCAAATTATATGATTCTTTTTATATTTCATTTAATTATTTTATATTATATACATGTAGTATTTTGTGATATAGAAATGTAGTTTGCTTGTTTAGTCTTGCTGTAGCTGAGCTAATTTAAGTTTGAACTGAAATCATATGAGCTGAAGCTCACTTCATCAACATGAGACAAAAAAGGGATCTTGTATGGTAGGCAATGTTGAAGCCATATTGACTTTTCTGGAGAGCAGGGACCAGAGCTGAAAGGGTTTTCTCCTTCTATGGCTTTGAGTTAGTAGTTATTTGCTGAGTGTGGACGTGAGTGGTGTTAGAATTATGGTGCTTGATTTAGTCCCACATTGCTTAGAATAATGAGATGTGGTTCTCTATTTTACTATATAAGAGACTCTATGTAAGGCTTTAAGACACACCAAAAATTCAATACACTTCCT
>Ga0214543_1004841_pt1 | contig 25282 bp, 16 predicted proteins | sample CNSS2metaG_FD_160094 | JGI IMG/M metagenome (GOLD analysis project Ga0214543, IMG submission 160094) | Root nodule microbial communities from cowpea collected in UCLA plant growth center, Los Angeles, California, USA - CNSS2 | ecosystem: Host-associated > Plants > Roots > Nodule | place: USA... | reverse complement strand
TTTTTTGGGGTTGGCGAAGTCGACATGCAAGAGCAAGATTTCTAGGCTGGTTGATGGTTTGAGTTCCAAAGGTGTTGTCTTTTTGGTGAATTGGATTCTGGGTGTGGAGGTTGTTGAAGAGTGGACAGAGAACAGATGAAGAACGAGGAGCAGGCTCGTAGTTTGTTTGGAATTTCACTCTCTGACCGACCAAGATGGCAGCAATTCCTTATTTGTTCATCGGGCTTCTTCTTTGGATATCTTGTTAACGGCATCTGTGAGGTAGATTAGATACCAAGATGGATCATATATCTGCTCTGCTCTGTTCTCTCGCTTTTCTTGAATTCTTGAGTTCGATGTTTTTGGTTCAAAGTTTCTGCAACTGGATTGCAGAATACAATGGCTGAGTAAGGGGAAAAAGAAAAAAAAAAAAAAAAAAAACAGAGTTTTTTTAGTGGTAAAACGGATTTGGTTTTCTTTGATTTTGTACATTTCTTCCTTTTTTTTTTTATCTTTCTTTTCTTTCACAATTGCTAGCCTAAAGATTATTTTTCAAGGAAAATGTTTTCTCGAAAGTGCCAAGATTTGTCTGGCTTTTGTTGTTCTCTCTGGATGTTCTGTTGGGACTTTTGGCTTCAGTTTTGTTTCTTTTCTTTAGTTATTGGAATGAGAATAATCATGTTTTAATAAAGTTTTCTCTCATTTGCTTTATTTTGCAGGAATATGTGTATAATAGGCTCCATTTTAGGTGAATGATTTACCTTGGTACTATTCTATTTATTACTGTTTTGCAGCTTTGAATGGGGTCTAACAGTGAAGTTGGTGGTTTGTTTTTACTTGTTTTAGCTATGGTTGGTATTTCACATTTGTTCAAGGGTTTGTGTACCTGTGTCTGATTTACCTTCAAGGCTTCACAAGCAAGCAAATGGTGAATCCATGGAAAACTTATGTGAAGCTCTCAGCTGTGCTTATGGGTTCTCATGGCCTAACAAAGGGTTCCTTAGCTTTTCTTAACTATCCTGCACAAATCATGTTCAAATCCACAAAGGTAAGTGCCAAAGGCCCCTGAAAAGAAATTCTATCATATCCTTACTTTACTCATTTTTGAAGGAAACATCTTTGTATCAGCTATAGTTAAAACACCTTAAATGAGGTTTTACCCTCAATGATCCCAAATCTTGGTTTTTTGCCCCTAAAACTGTGTCACCATGTTGTAGCTAAACTGAGCATTAAACATTGAAATGTAACTGAACCAGTTTTTGTGTTATAGGTTCTGCCAGTGATGATTATGGGTGCCTTCATTCCTGGTCTGAGAAGGAAATATCCATTACATGAATATGTATCTGCAATACTTCTTGTAGTTGGCTTGATCCTGTTCACTCTAGCAGATGCACAGACATCACCAAATTTCAGTGTCATTGGTGTTGTTATGATTTCTGGAGCATTGGTCATGGACTCTTTCCTGGGAAATCTTCAGGAAGCAATATTCACTATGAACCCTGAGACCACACAGGTGATTTTCTTCTCTTTCTATCCCTTCTTTTTGCCTTTTAAGGTGCTTGTTCACACTATGACTTTTTACATAAACTAGTGTTGAACAACATAGATATATTTTAACCATATATTATAACTAGTTATCAGTACTTATTCTGGTGTAATAGTTTAAGCCTCATAGGAACCATAAATACATATTATAGTACCCTTTTAAATTTCTTGTACTTTTTTCATTGTAAACACAGATGGAGATGCTCTTTTGTTCAACAGTAGTGGGTTTGCCTTTCTTAATCCCACCCATGCTTTTCACAGGAGAATTATTCAAAGCATGGACTTCATGTTCACAGGTAATTTTGGAATAAACACTGCCTTTTTTTCCATTCTACTAACATGTTATGCTTTTGTTTTTCTAAACAGAATCACTTTTTCTTGTCCTTGCAGCATCCCTATGTGTATGGAGTTTTGATCTTTGAAGCAATGGCCACATTTATAGGTCAAGTATCTGTCCTCTCCCTCATTGCCATCTTTGGTGCTGCCACCACAGCCATGGTAAATTGCTTTCACATGATTTTACTTCCTTTATTATCATGTCAGTTTTCTTGGACCATTTTACAGCGCCTAACATTAATTACCCCCATGTGAAAAAACAAACACACCATGCTCCATTCCTTCTCACTCTTAAATGTTATTCAATGACCAAACATTTGATCCTTTTGTATTGAAAAACTTAACTTGAATTGAAAGTTGTTCTGACATAGGGATAGTTTTTAGCAACACTATTAATAGTATTAGGTGAAAGTCATGTGAGCCTTCACTAAATATGTGAGTTCCAATGCCAGATTATCAGGACTTTCATTCATTCAGCTGATTGGAAAATTGTTGTTTAGTTTATCATTGCATGAGTATCAACTAATAAGACAGAGTGTTATGGAAATAAAGTAAAGTGTTAAAGTGTTAAGAGAGTCTGTTACTTTACTAGTCACAAATGAGATGAAAATGAAAACAATGTTGATTCTCACTCACCCTTTAACTTGATTCAATCATTCAGTGTTGTCATAGATATATAAAAACAAAAAACAGCATATGGGGTGTTAGAAAAATTCAACTTTAGCTCATTGAATGTTGTTGCAGATAACAACAGCAAGAAAGGCAGTGACATTGCTACTGTCATACTTGATATTCACAAAACCATTAACAGAACAACATGGGAGTGGACTTTTACTCATAGCTATGGGAATCACACTGAAGATGTTGCCTGATAGCAAATTCAGCAGCAACAAGAGGGACTTAAATTCTTCTCCAAGGGATCTCAGAGCAAAATCCAGTGGTGATCAAGAGTTGGGGAATCTGCCAAATTCTGAAGGGGAAAATGATGAAAGGAGGCCCTTGGTCTAGCTTAATATGTGTTCTAAATGAAACCAAATTTTATTTTTTGTAAGTCATATTATTTTTAAATTCACAATTTCTTTGTTATTTTCATGTCATGTGAAAGGAAAAAGAAAATAATTTGATGTTCAAATTAGTATTTTATATTATTTTTTTAATGGAAAGTCTCAGATTTTATTGCTTTACTGTCAAAACGTATTTAGAGCTTCTGTTCTTTCTCCAATGTTGCTATTACCTCAAATTTATTGATACTGTTACTGTTTTTTCAACAGTGAGATTTGACATTATAAGTTCTGCAGCTGAATGAATACTGCAATAAATATAATATATATATATATATATATATATATATATGTATGTATAAGTTTATTAGAGTTAATTCTTAGGTATTTTGTAAGGACTTATTTCCATGAAAAGGAATTGTTTTATTTTTTATTTTTTCTGTAAGATGAATTGATGTGAATAACATTGAAAATGTATCTCTGAAAATGATTTTTAAATAATTGAAACTTATGAACGTATGAAAACAATTCACTTAAAATTCTCATATTCCCTTAACCAAAATACACACAACTAATAGCATGAACAATTTTATTTGAAATTAAATGAAAAACTTTGAGATATCCTTTAACCTCAAAACTTAATATGTAATTGCATGAATGACAAAATAAATAAAAATAGTTCGTTTTAATGATAAAATAAATTAATTGAAAAAAATAAAACATTTTTATGGAGTTTAGTTCTAGTTTTAATTCTTATATCTATATTTATATAGAGTGGTTCATTAAAAGCATAGTCACAAAAATGTTAATATAACCATTGATTATCGTATTACTCTAGCAACTTGAAATATTAGTAATAACGAATATTTTATTATTCCTTCACATAGAATATTGTCTTTATTTACTTAATTACATAGATTTAGTGTTATATTTATTATTTTTTTATTTTTCTTAAAATATTAAATTTATTTTGAGTCAAAATTTCATGTGTTAACGCGAGATGTAATATAAAACCATAAGATTGTAATATTTACACAAACTAGTCTTTAAAAATAGGAAAATTATCTTTTGACAACAAAAATTTTGACAAACTTAACAAAGATTCTAAAATTAGAATTAAAGTAGATTAAAATTTTATCTTTAATTAAAATAAAATAATAAAATAATATTATTTTACCAGAAAAAGAAAGTTTGTCAAAACTTTGTCAAAAACATTTTGTTAACCTATCATAACTCTTAAAAATAATACAATAGTAAAACAGTCTCTAAAATTATAAACCATAAATTATATTACTCCTTGAAATTGTTAAAAAAAATGAAATTATTTTTTACAACAAATAAAATGATAAAAATACATATGTAAATATAAATTATCAATTAATTTAATTTTTAAAGGTAATTGTGAAACAACTTATTCTATAATTATAGATATTTAATGCATTTAAAAGCCTAAATATATGTTCATATATAATTTGTAAGAGTTAAAATTTTATAATTAGAAACAGTTTATCTTATCATTATCATTACAATTATAAGTACTAAATTATTGAAATTTATACTTTAAAGAGTATTTTATGAATTGCATAGATCAATTTGAGGCAACTAAATTGATGATGAGAACTTTAAGAATTACTTTCTTATTTAATTAATTTTCAACTTACACTTTTAATAATTAAATTGGTAGTTTACTTTTAAAAAAAAATCAATTGCTTAAGTTTCAGTATTATTCTGAAAAGCCAAAAGAGCTATTATAACCAAATAAGTAAAGTGTGTTCTTCCATGGTAGTTTGCAGAAGAAGACAAGTGTTTTTGAAGATGAAACGGTGGGAATGTGGTGATGAATCATCATGGTAACGTGTCAATCAGACAATGAAAAACAAATCCACTCATTGCCAACGTGTTTGTGCAATCGCATGCATGGTGACACCAATTCAAGCTTTCTCACATGAATCAATCACTATCAAACCTAGAGTGAAAAACAGTTTCAATTTTTTACCACTCTGGTATACACCTCAAAGTTCCAAAACAAATAAAAAAGTATAAGGCTTGATTTTTAATGGTTGAGAGAGGTGGCAGCAGTGGTGGCACCACCACAAGGCTCCTCCCGACAGCGGCGGAGGACGGTGGTGACTCAGACAGAGAGAGTAGTGAGAGACCAAGAGAGCCTTGGAAGGGAGAATATGTAAAGAGCATAGTTTTTGCAGGGCTTGATGCCATTATCACTTGCTTTGCTCTCATTTCTTCCATCAATGCTAGCACTAGATCCTCTGGTATTTATATATGTTAATTTTTTCTTTTAACTGTAATTAGGGTCTTTGATATTTTGGTGAAATTTTGAGAATGTTTAACAGTTGATGCTTAATATCAGTGAATCTGTTTGCTTTTTAATCACAGCAAATCTAAATGTGTTTGCTTTTAAACAAACACATTTAGATTATGTGTTGAAATTTCATTTTCTTTTAAACAAATGTCCAGTGTTTCCTTGTTGAATGGCTGAGCATAAAAGACCTCGTGATTATGTGATGGAGGTAAAAGAGATTTTCAGTGCTATGATTGCATGTATTTGCAGCTTTGGTCCTTTTCACACATTTTTAGTGCTAAGATTGTATGATAGGTACTCGAAGCAGCTTGTCCTTTTCCGCAACAAATCACAATAATTTTTACAATGGAGATTATGGGATTTGAATTTAAGACTTTAGGCCTTTCAATCACAAGGAGATTATTATGTTGTGTGGCTAAGATTCTTGTCACTGTGTATGCATTTGTATATTTGTCAGAAACACTGATACAGATTGTGATGCCATTGATGCCATTGATGCCAATACATAGAATAAATGCTATTTTAACTTATATGCTACACTTAAATTGCAGGGCATGTGCTGGTTCTTGGATTCTCAAACCTTGTGGCAGATGCAATATCAATGGGGTTTGGGGACTCTGTGTCTGCTAGCTCTGAGCAGGAAGTGATCATTGAGGAAAGGAAAGTGACAGAATGGGATGTTATCAACCAAAGGAAAAAGGAGCAATCAGAGTTAATCAATCACTATCAAGCTCTTGGGATGGACTGCAATGATGCAACCATGGTATGCATGAAAAAATCTACCATTTGAAATAAAATTAGAGTTTCACAATGTGTAAAATTTTATACTATCTACCTACCCTTTAGAAACCATCACAGATACTACTTTCAACTCAACTAATAGAAAAACAAAGTTATCATGCATTATAAATAAATGCCAGAAACACTCTTTTGAAGACACTGTTATCAATAAATTGCTTCTAACTTGTACACTTTGGCTGAAGTTTGTTACTTGGTGCAAGGTTGTGAACATATTCACAAAGTACAAGGACATCATGGTAGACCAGAGAATGATGGCAGACAAGGGAGTGCTGCCAGCAGATCAAGAAGTGAAGCCATGGAAGAATGGCCTTGTGACCTTTGCATCCTTTATGCTCTTTGGCTCAGTTCCTTTGCTATCCTTCATCATCCTCATACCATTCACTGACAATGAATCTATCAAGTTTGTTAGTGCTTGCCTAGCTTCTGCACTTGCCCTTGCTCTTCTTGGGGTGGCAAAGGCAAGGATTGCTGGCCAAAACATCATGTTCTCTGTGGCTGTCACACTTTTCAGTGGTTCCATAGCTGCAGCTTCTGCTTATTTAGTAGGGTGGATGCTTAAGCATATAGCAGGATTAGAGAGTTGATGAATGACTATATAGTTGAATTTAATGGATCTGACAACACTTTTTTTTGGATAAATGTAGTTTTCATACCATGGCTAGCACACAAAGTTCAAGTTCTGGTACATAGGTTTAATAGTTATATTTTGGATAGTTTATGAACTTGCTATTTATCCAAGCTGTTGGCTAACTTTTCTGAAAATGCTACTTATGCTAAGGCAATGTTTTTAGTTGAATTTCTGCATATGTGCCTTTAATTCTTTTTCCACCCAATATTAATCTTTACCAAAATTTATATAATAATAAGAAACCTTCATTCATTCATGAGAATGAGAATAGAGTAATGCTTTATTCGATTGACTTTTAAGATATAATTTTATTATCACTGTATTTTCTTACCTGATAATTATGTTCAAAACTGTGTATGATAATGTCTTTTCTTTTTTCCATTTTCAACTCCTAACATTTCAAAACAGGTTTACTTTTAAATATTTTAAAATATTTTAAAAAGGTTACACTCTGATTAATTATTTTATGAAGTTACATCCTTCTTAAAATCAACTTAGTCTTATTTTCGGCATTTAAATTTGTTTTTAATTAATTATAAACATCATAGTTTTAAATATTAAAAAATTACAAGACTTGATTATGGATAGTTTTCTGAAACATTTTTGTATTATCTTACTTGTAATACTAAACTCGAATTCAGAAATATGCATGATTGCAAGGCACAATGCTTATTTTATATATTCAGCAAAGAAACAATCCTATTTTATTTTATCACAAGATAGCTTCCATTATTAATGAACCAAAAAGCATCTTCCATCATTAATTTAATGGCAAACAACTTACCCTTCAGACACATGTTACAGAGAAAACCAGAGTCCTGGATCACAAAACGTCAAACCTACAAACTTCTATATTTCTTCTTAAACTTTTGCACATTAAATTATTCATTTAATTCTTATACTTTCTCATTTTATGTTTTAATCTTATACTTACTTTAAATTACACATTATACTTTCATGTATTTATAAATTTATTTTTGTAGTGATCAATGTGCCTTGACTCTCTTAAGTAACATAACATACAAAAAAATTTCTAGCAGAAATTTGTTGTTAAATATACAATAGATATGAAGACTAAAATATTAAAACTGCATAGTTTAAAGACTGAAACGGATAACTTTTATATGCAGAAAACAGTAAAATGTTACAAACACAAAGATTAAATGTTAAATGCGTAATTAATTTATTTTATGATCGTTAAACATAAGTTTTAATGAGCAATGGTTATCCAACTTGCAAACCAATCCTCTTGAGTTAGCTACTGAGATAGGGAGATCATGTTACTGATAACTTTTGACCAAAACTGTTTCATTCTTGCTATTATGCAGTTCACGCAAACAGATTCAAGATTAAGGTTTTTTCTTCCCTCTTTATCGAGCGTCATTTTTCTGTTCTTGGTGTGTCAACAGTTATCAAACTCCAAGAGTATGTTTAAAAAATTAATGATTTTCTATCAAATTAAGCATATAAGTTCGTAATTTGTTTTTATACTATTACACTTTTAAAGGCCCGCAGTTAGACAGGTCTAAATTTATTACTTTTAATGAAGTTGAAAGAAGTAAAGAATGAACAATGTCAACCAATAAAAATGACTAAATTGTAGAACATATAGATGGAGCAATTCTTGAATGAATACAGTGTTTACAATTATTTCAATTTATCTTTTGAGGTTTGATTGTGCCTATAGGCACTTGGCCTATTTAAGAATTACTCAGAGAAAAGGAGTAACCATTGGCTAAGATGAGAGTGAGAAAATAGCACTAAACAATGTACATAGTTAGCAAGAAGTCACTTCTTCTTCATTGAGTGATAACTGCAAAGCATGTTCTGCTTCTTTCAGGAATAACCTTGTTAGCTCTTTCTGTCCACGCCTATATACTATAGCAGACCACTTGTTTCTGGTCATCAACTTTGGTTCCTCTGAGTCATTTGTCTTTGTGCTGAAATTTTGAGAAAAGCAAATTATACAATGAAATGGTGTGTAAATAGATGTTTCTGTATATGTTGTCTCTGTAATAAACAAGGAACATAGTAAAAATATTTTCATATAAGTTGTTTTCATAGGATATCAATAGCTTATTCAAATAAGTTGCAATAAAAAAGCATTATAAATTAGGCTTAAATGTGTTTTTGGCTAAGGATAACATTTTGGTCCCTAACAGGTTTTTTAAACTTTTGTCATTAATAATTTTTTTTACATGGTGAAATAAAAATATTTAGATAATGTTTTGGGGACAAAAACAAAGTAAAATATTTATTAAAGTTGGAAAAAGTTTAACAAAAACTATCAAAAACCAAAACCAAAACCAAAAAGCAAAATTTAGTAATTTATCAAAAATAAAAACATATTTAAGTCTATAAAGTATATGTGTAAGTTCTCCTAACTCCTAAACACTTCCACAACTTATGTGTGCTCATCAGTGGGCTCTGGTAGAAATCTCACATCTATTACAAGCATAACTAAATTATAATATATAAGTGAAGGTAAACATTAACATGTAAGTCAATTTTATAAGATTAATTTAGGATTAAATTCACTCCCAAATGGGCTCCATTAATCAATATGACTAGTCAAATATTTCCTGGTTGGCAGCTTAATATTGTTTTAATATTTGAAAAGCAATTGAAATGATGGACGACTCAGTGTAACTACCTGTACCCTTGAAGAAAGATAGGCATCAGAGTCATCATCCCTAATAATTAAGGCATATATGAGTACTAAAATCATGTATACTAATTTCTACCTTAAATTGCTCGTGCATTGTTTGCTATCTTCATGTTCATCAATAATAAGGGCTTTCCTGAGTAAATCAAGGTCATCTTCATCTGGTCCAGAACTCTCTTCAAGATTCATCATCCTTGAATGCAGTGAAATCAGTTAGGCATTGCACATAACATTTGATGTTCTGGTGTGTCCTTATTCACTCAAAAAATGAAATGATGAATTAAAAGAGATTAAAGCATCATTTGCAGAAACCAAATGGCAATCACTAGCATGCAGATTAGAAGTAGGTAAAAATCGTTTCAGTTTATAATTAACATATTCATATCAGAAATCATGGCTATGTAATTCCTGGAACTTACTTCACACGAAGAAGATCAACAAGCAATTGTAAAGCTCCAGAATCACCACACACCTCCCATACTGCTGATTGGACATCTGTATCTGATAGTTCTCTCTCCCTTTCAGGTCCAGCAAGCTTTTCATAGAAAGCATGAAAATAAACAATTAATGAAACATGTAAAATTGTATTGAGGTTGAAAGTGAATTGTACTAAAATGGATTGGTTCAGTATTTGAATAGTCATCAATAGCACTGTTTTGCCATATGCTCGGCAGTGACTATACAGTAAATTGTTTTCATTTAGTATTATCAGTCTGAATATTACTAAGTTGTAAGCAATTTAACCGTAGGTAAGGCAAGGGTTTTTGTTTCTCTTTCAAAGACAAAGAGGTTGTCATTGTCACTTAACCTGTAGCAGTTAACTAATGGAATGGGTAGGAAATGTGGTAAAACTAGATAGCAGACTAACGAAAGAAAGAGAAAATACAATTTCAGTGACAAAGGTAGGAACCAATAGTCTAACATTTCAAGGGAAATATGAAAAGAAAATTTTTGTATAGAAACTGAACCTCTTCCAGCATTGATGAAACCTTGTAAAGCTCTTCTTCTTGCATGGCTATGGTCCTCAAAGTAGTCATAAATTTCTCAGGAAACACTAGCTTGTTTGCGTAAGATGGCATCTTGCGCTGACCACTCCAACTATAGTTGCAAACTTGTTCAGCTTTTCCCTTTTTATCTTCTCCACTGATTTGGGTCCCTAACGGAAAAAACCCATTATCCAGAAACGTTTTGTGTAAAAGACATCTCATTTCAGCATTCTGTAAACATTTAGAGAAACAGAAAGTGTAATTACAGAAGTTGGAAATTTTAGAACAGAAAGATGAAGGTAAACTATTAGCATACCTGCACTTCGAGAAGCTGTCCTTTGGACTCTGAAAAGGAAATAGTACTCATTGCTTCTGTTGGATAGTGGACCTGGAGGACCAAACAATTCAGTCAAGGATTGAAATGCTATTATAGTTGCAACACTGATTGGGTAATTATTGCAAGGAATTGATTAAGAAAAGAGGTGGATATCACTAAATACTTTTACTAAAACTTGCCACAAATTCAAATTGCAATTAAGCAACAAATAAAGGGGGTGGTAGCCATAATTAAAAAATGAACACAACAAAGCTTCTCGAGAGTTTAAACTGAATTATGCTAACAAGAACAATCTGGGTGCGCAATGTCTAAGTATAAGTCATTACCATGACATAGTCATCTGTGTTCTCATCAATGACAAAACCATACAGATATAGAAGTTCCTGTGCCAGGTGGAAAAATACGAAAACCATTAGCACTTGAAATAAGCTTCAAAGTAACTTATACTTCAATTTTTATTTATATATATGTATATATCTATATCTATATCTATATCTATATGTGTGTGTGTGTAACTATATAAAAATGGGATATACCGCTTTAGTGTACACATTTTGTATATTCTATTTTTACTCCTGTAACTACCACTGCAAAGTATTATTTCTCTCCCAGATTCCCCAAATCACTAACTTCATCCAAAAACCCACATTTTACCCACTTAATTATTATCATGTGAACTTTAAAAAAAGATGTTTTCGCACATTTTACTATAATGTTTTCCAATTTGTAAGCATTTTATCATGATGTTGGTAACAAAATGATGTTGGTTTGAAAAGAAAAAAAAAATGGTAACAAAACAGCATCATGTTTTAGGATGTCACAATTTTGTTGAAAATTGAAAAATGTGATAGTAAAATGTGCGAGAAAAAACTTGACGGTAAAATTTGAAAAATGATGATAGTTGTGTAGTAAAATGCAACTAAGACATGCATATAATGGTACATGTGAACTCAAAGAAGTTAAAGGGGCAAATCTACAGGGCAACCCAGTCTTGCAGTTGATTGACAAGGCAATTATGTATCTGGGTCAATGAAATCTTTTGCAGTGAAGTTAAATATATTGCCAACAAGACATTACACCAGAGGTTGCCACATGGAAAACCTTATTTCCCCTTGCAGACTCCTCGGCTTGAAGCCCACAAAATTGGAGCTTAAAATGAATGGTAAAAATAGAACAGAAAAGTAAACGAGAATATAAAAAATAATATAGGAAAATTGTTTCAGTTTTGAAAACCACAGAACAATATAAAGTACCTCATTTCCCTTGTTTCCATAACTAATAGAAATTTCTTGGTCATTTTGCAAGTGACTTTGAGCAGCTTCGCAATCAACAAATGAAAAATGGAGAGAAAGAAAAATATAAATTAAATGGAAATTTGAAAGAAACTACAAATTCAGAGGCACAGAAGTGGAAAACAGTTATTTGGATGTTAACAAGGAGAATGAATGAAAAAAGAAAATTTGTTACCCAAAATAAGATACATGGAGAAAGGTACTCCTGTTGCTAAACCAGTTCCATCAACTTCCCACGTTGCTATCGGCTTCAGATCTGATTGGCCATATGATCAAGGTAAATAAGGCATTTGTTATATCTAACATATATTACATGAAGATGACACACCCAGGCATAAAGCCCGGAATACATGTTTATGGAAACAAATAGTTCATTTATCTCTCCCATTTATCAATGCGCTATGGCACCCTGAAGACATGAACATCATCACTTCATAATTTGCACCAAAGTTTATCAGAATTGGAGCAACAAGGACTGACATCTAAGCTGTTTGTTCATAAAGGCTTTGATATGATATCAAGAAATTAATTGACCAAAATCTATACGCTTTTGCACATCTAAGAATGGGTTTTGTATCAGACAATATCTAAAGGGGAACAACAAAAAACATTGAATAAATGAACAGGAAAGTAGAGTAAAAGTGAAACAAATATCAACGGTTCAAGCAAAACAATTACCATGGTTACAAAAGTCAATGCCAGGGACAAGACCCTCTACCCAAACAGTTTCTCCTGTCACTGTGCAACTGTTACATGTCTCTTTCGTTGTCAGATTGTTAGATTTTTTAACCTGGCTTCCTGCATTAAACTTCCCTATTTTAATACCATTTTGAACTCTCATTCATAGAAATACTAAATTCTGACCTTTTATTATTGGATACAAAAACAGAAGAGAAATAGGAAATCAGTGAGAAAAAAAAGAAGACAGACTCACTTTTTTCATCAGCTTCAGGAATGCAACTCTCATGATCATCTTGCATTTCTGGAAATACATAAGATCGAGGCATTGGAATGTTCAAAGCACGGGTCCAAAATACTGAATTCGCCCTAGAAAGAAGGCAAGTCTACTATCAACCTCCAATGATTTAGTTGCAGCCATTAAAATTCACTAAAGTACACCACATACCAAAGGAAATCTTCAAAGGATACCTCACTGCAAAAAGGTCAGGCAGAAGATAAGCAAAGTAAATGGACGTTTAAATTTAGCTAACAAGTTAAATAGCTGTTTGAAAACAAAATCTAAAATATTTAAATTCATCATTCTGAAGATAGTTGAAAGGTATATAGTGAAGGCATTTTTTAATGTAGGATGAAGAAATATTAACTGCAGATTGATATGGGGTATATCAAAAAGACAATGAAGAAATGTAAATAGCATTGCATAGAATGTCATATTGATCAATCAAATCCTATGTTCCTGTACTTCAGTGGCAGACTATAAACAAAAGAGAAGACGATATCTTGCTTTTTTCAACAAAGGACCATATTCTACAACATCAACAAATAGATTACTTACATCTGAATGAATTTTGTTGAATAGAACTTAATAGGAAAAGCAGCATAATATAGAACATTCGCATTTAAATCTTAATGCCAGGTGAAGTAGTGAACTAGTAACAAGTAAATTATACATTCACAAGTGTAAGACTCAATCCCAAAACCAAAATACATCATCAAAGTATATCCTACATTAATTAGCTCTAAATATAAGACATAAAAAATTCAAGAAGAGTAAACTGTTTTAATTATGAATTAACCACTTAAAAAACATAAACTAATCAATAAAAGTACAATTTTACCCAGCACATACATCTCGGAATTTCCATCAAGAGTCAAAAGTTTCTTCACTATATCCTTCACTTTAGTTTCATACAGAGAAAGCAGGCTCTTCTTCTGCAAGATAATACAGTTATCAAACATAGTGTTGAATAAGTGACCAGAAGGTAATACCAGAGTTGAACTCTGGCTCTGGTTGTGTTTCAAACAGACAAACACCATAAAACAAAACTAAACATGTTTACATGGAAGGTGAATCAGACAAAACAAAAAACTAGCTTCAGTTTATTTTAAGTGGTTTTTAAAGTGTATCTACTGCATGCTCCTTCAACGCCATTTTATCACATTGATCATTACTCCTAGAAGAACACGTGTAAAAGCTTCAGAACAGAGTGGTCACACAAACTACTTTCTGAAATTATGGGAAGCAAATACATATAAGGTCACACAAACTAGCTTTTGAAGTGCAGTGAAACAAAGACAAGCCAACACAGGAATAACCAGTCTTGTGTTTTTATCATGATATGTCTTCTAATTGGCAAGAAAAGCCCAACTGTAATTCAACTGGTAAATGGTACAAAAAGGATGAGTCACAAGAAAAATTACCTGCAATTCAGTCGCACGATATAATGTTGTTCCTCTTAGTTCTTGAAGTTCATCATCACTAAACCAAAGTGGATTCCCAAAAGTGGTTGGAAGCATATCGAGGTACCTGATTTAGTTTCAACCACCCAACAAGTGAAACTCACAACACAATCTGATTCCCAAAGTGAAACACAGTCAACCATACATACGGCTTCCATAGAGAATTCTTACGCAACCGCTCCACAGTCAATAACAGTATCATTAGTAACCTGTCATCTACATCTCCTTCTTCAAACATTGCTCTACATGCTGGTCCTAGGAGAGGATCTTGCAACACCCTCATTGGAGTAATGGCTAAATCTAGTGGAACAACCAACATAACCCCTGATTTTCAAAGAAAACAATATTACATTTTCTCTTTTTGGTGGTCAAGGCACAGAGCTATAAATATTCAGATGACAACACTAAGCACCTAAAATATTTTCCTTTTCTGCAGATGGCCATTTCTTTAGCTTCAAAGGCAGGACCAGCGCTTTCGAATTTCAATATTTTAAGATTATAACAAAAGAGAATTAACAAAACTTCACACACTTCCACATTCCAAACAACAACAATGTCAGGTATATTCTAACAACCAATGACACTAACTCCTTCTCTCTACTCAATTCATATTGATATTACCATCAGAAACATCCTTTTCAAAAAAGATGCCAAACCCTCGTTTTGAATCACACCACTTGATCTTGCAACCTCGTAGCTCCACCCCATTTGCCTGAATTCAATCCCAAATCAAAATTCAAAACTTATCAAAAGTCATCATTAGTATTCAACACAAAATCAAATCTTAATATAAGTTGCCCTTTGACCACAAATTCGTAAGCATGTTACCGAACCTGTAGCCACTGCATGAAAGTTTCGAGCTTTGCTTCTTCTGGGCTCGCCATAGCTACCAGTACCTAGTCAATTTTTGGTTTGCGCCTACTTGGATAAAAGAGGGGCCAAGGGCTTAAAGGGTTTAATCAATTGAGTAAAACCTTTCAAAAAAATAATAAAAATTAAGTACAAAATATAATAATACTAAATACTGAACTTTCTTTTTTAGAGAACAAAAAATAGTCAATATTCATTTAAGTGTTAAGAATAAACATTACAAAATTAGAGAAAATATTCAATCCATTCTTCCATTTCCCTGGTTTAAGACAACGAATATCAATTTCCATAAAATGTAAGTATTTTTAGAGAACAGATTCACTATCTAAAAAAATGTGTACTATTTATAATTTGTTTTTTCTCATTTCCTGCAATTTTTCTAGTAGCTTATGGAATGAGAAAATGAAAGTTGTTTTAGGAAATACAATTATATAATGAAACTAGAATGAGACCCGTCGTTGCTTTCTTTTTTTATTTTATTTATAAACTGAATATTATTTTATTATATTTAAATAATTATAATTAAATGATTTGATTATGTATAATTATAAATATAATATTTAAATAAAGAATAAATAACATTAAAAAAACTGAATAATTAATTATGTTTTTTTAGTTAAATTAATTAATACAAATACTAACAATAGTAAAATTAAAGAATTAATATTTACATATGATATTGACATAATTGATGAGTGATGTTGATGAGTGATGCTTAGTAAAATTATATTATTATATCATTAAAATTTATAATTAAATTTTGTAATTATATATTATATTAGAATAAAATGTGTATATTTATGTCACTGTGAAACCTAGATATATTGTACAATACGATCTCGTAAATACTTACGGATCAGACGTTTCAATATATGTTGTTTTCATGTTTTTTCAACTCCTCTTACCATTCAATTCTAAACAATAATAATAAACCTCAAATTATTTTCTTAGTATAGTTTGACGTATATCGATGAAGTAGGTTATTTTCATGATAAAGTATGTTTAAATTATTTATAAAGAGTTTTTTTTTTTAATTTTACCATAATTAAACTATAATAAGACTTATTATTTTATATACTTATTATATATATATATATATATATATATATATATATATATATGTCGAGAATTAGTTATTGTGTCTTCGTTATCTTTAAACCTATTAAGAGTGAATGACTTCATCAAATATCTTCACAACCAACTTCGTTAGCATATCAACATAGGTACAATATTACGTATGAAGATGTATATGACATTATTATATCATGAATTAAAATCTTTAATCCATACTTGGGTTTAACTTTAGAAACTGTAATATATAATTGATTATAATTAAAAAGTGTTCAACAAATAATTAACCATGACTAAAAAGTGTTCTACATATAATTAGTCTCATGGAATTAATTATTTTTGTTCTTAAATCAACAACAGATAGATTAATTAAATTGATGCATTCTTGGCCTAAAGCAAAAAGTTGACAACATTTTTGTAATGAGAAACTTGAATTTCAAGCTTGTATCTACAACAATGAATTGAAATCTAATATTAACATTGCAATATAATGTAAAATATATAAACATCACATTTTATAACCTGATTATTGGTATCATTATAGGCATCACAATTGATATACTTAAAAAAATTAACTTTATATGTTATTTTTTAGGGTTAATTATATTTTTTGTCTCTCAAGTATTATGCGATTTTGCTTTTAGTCCCCTAACTACTGTTTGTTCCAATTTGGTCCCTTATGTTTTGAAATGATTGGAAATAGTCCTCATTTTTGGACGCTGTTAGTTTTGTTTGACACCTGGCAAACAGACTGCCACATATGGATTCCGTTTTAAGCTGTGTAAGTCATCTATGTTTCTGCACGTGCTAATTAAAGAGGAAGACAACTAAATAAAAGAGGGGTTGGGAGAAGTTTGAAACCCTAAAATTTAAATTTGAGAATTGGGGCTTTGAGGTAGTGAGGAAGTGGTGCATATCGTGACTGTGCAAGCAAAGTTTGGCAAAGTTACTGCATTCTTCACTGATGAAGAGTGGTAGCAAAGGGTTTCCATGTACGCCGCGGAATACTGGTTCTAAAATGTCGCAAAGTTATGTGTCATCTTCAGAAATGTCATCCAAAGTCTGTGGGTGTGGGGAAAGATTGTTGCTCCTAAAGGCATCTACTGTGAAAAACAAAGGCGGATTATTTTGGAGATGTCGAAATTGGGCTGTAAGTTGAAAATTTCATGACTTTTACTGGATGTTGCTTTTGTATTTGTGGTAATGGTTTCATCTTTTTATTTCGCAGACCAATTCACATTGTAATTACTTTGAATGGGTTGATGATGAGGAATCCGATTTTCAAGGGAAAGAAACTGAAAGTGAAGCCAATGGTGGGAAAAAAGGTGAAAAAGATAAAGTTTCTTTGAAAAGGGAGAAAATTATACTCGATTTGATGAAGAAAAATGAGAAGTTGAAGATGAAATTGCAACAAGAGAAAAAAAATTGGGACATTCCTGCTTTTTTTATTTGTGATATCGTGGGCCTCAACAATTGTAATGGTGTTCATGTTGTTGTTCAAAGTTAATTGTAATGTTTGAGATTACTTTAGTGGGAAGTGTTTTGTATTTGTGATAATGGTATTTTTGGAATGGTAATGGAATTTGAAACATTTGGTTACTGTTATGTGTTAGTTTTTGGAATGGAAATGGAACTTGTAGCAGTGATTAATTTTTTATTACTGTTATCCGAATTAGTTTTTCATTACTGCAACATATCCACTTATTATTTCCCATGAATCTCAGAATGTGCAAATTTTGCTTATTACCAGATTGAGCATATTGAAATAGAACTCACGACAATGAAATAATTACAACATAATTTACTGACATAACAAAGTGGTCTGAATTGTTTTCATTCATAAACAATAAAAAGTTATTCAACATGAGCTGTCAATAAAGTGTAGCAGACAAGTGGTCCATAATTGTCAATACAATAATCCAACAGTTCTTCAATCAAAAAAGTGGTTCACTATCACTATGCCCAATATTCTAAAACAGTGCTCCACTATCACAATGCACTATATTCCAGAAAAGTGGTCCACCATACAAAAAAGGCAACAAAAAAACTTGATTCTTTCACATTCACGTGGGTTGTGCGGAAGTTGCAGTACTTGCTTGAGACCCTAAAACCTGTGTTCCCATTCTTCTTCTCCTTATGGTGGTTGGTGCTATTTCTCCTTGGTTGGTGACTGCTGCAACCCGTGGTGTGGATCTGGTTCTACTGTGGAGCTTTGGTTTGATGTTCCTGCAGTGTTGCTAGCTACACTACCAGTTGTATGCATCTGTCCCTACCAATTGGGTATGAATTAAAGATTCAGAAGTTGTATTTAGGAAGAAAAGAAATTGTAAATATTACAAATGTGCGTTTACCTTTCTATTTCTGATTCCCCTTCTATAGCTTCTTATGTTATGGCCTAATTGTTTATACCTGCTACACTTGATGATAGTATTCTTCTTTGAAAGTTTGGAATGGCTGACATGTTCATCAACTTCCCTTCTTTTTAGCTTTATGGGTCTCCCAGCTGGAGTTTTGTAAATGGATGGCAGTAGTTATGGTTGATTAATTTTTGGCCAAAGTTGTTGTCCATTGATTGGGGTAATTTGAGGGCCATAAGAAGCCAGGTAGGCATCCCTTTTGTAATACGCATGAACATAATCCTCTGGGTTTTCTACCTTGTAATTAATGGCTGCCACAACATGTCTACAAGGTATACCTACTAAATCCCAAAAATAACAACTACAGTTATGATTACTTAAATCAACAATAATTTTTTCCATTATGAACCCCTGCGCCACTTCAAACTTATAATCCCCTGCCCATACAGGAAGCCAATTCCCATTTCTTTCTACTTCTCTGTCCAACCTTTTCTGTGGTTTAGGCATCACAGTTCTTGAATATGCATTAAGTTTCTCTCTAAGGGTTGCAAACCTACTCATTATATATGATCTAATCCATTCCATCATACTAATGATAGGTTTATCCCTAGCCAATAAAATAGTACTATTAAATGATTTGTCACAAATGCCCCTTCACCAATATCTCTTTTCCTCTTCACTATGCTTGAATTCCATTTGAATGATTTCCACCTATCCAAAACAGGCCCAATCTTCCTAACAGGTGGATCAATATCCATCCCAAATCCATCATCATCATCTGCCACCCTCTTTTCTTCACTGTCATCTAATTTCTCTCCAGCTAAACCTTCTTCATCTTCACAATTAACATCTTCAACCACTACTTCCTCTTCTGCTACCACATTCTGTTGAGCCACAACTTCATCTTCTACAACCACATTCTGTTAAGGCACAACTTCCTCTTCTACAACCACATTATCTACAGCCACTTCTTCCCCTTCAACAACCACATTATCTGCAGCCACTTCTTCCTCTTCTACAACCACATTGTCTTTAGCCAATACATCCTCTTCTCATACCACACTCTCTTCACCCAGTACTTCCTCTTGGCGTACAACATTCTTTTCACCCATAAATTCCTCTTCTCCTACCAAATTCTCTTCAGCCACTACCTCCTCTACTACACCATCACAAATAAAGTGAACGACTTCAGGCTGACTAGGTACATGTTGAACGTATATATCAACCTCTTCCTTAGTCTCCTCTACAAAGTTAGCTAATGCCATTGCTTCCTTGTCATCATTCAGTATTCGTAGATTGTTTAATAGCTTTTCTTTTGAACCCTTCCACCACAGTTTAACATCACCCCCGAATTTAAACTCTTTGACAATGCCCAATGCTTCAAAATAAGACCAAAAATCTGGGTCAATCCCTTTAACTACATGAATCTCACCCCCAACGTATTTAAGTCCCTTATTCCTTTCGAACCTACCCATATGATGAAAAGCAACTGCAAACCCCATTTTTAGCCTTACATTTTCAATCAATAGACAAACTAAACAAATAGAACCATACACGAACCAAAAAATGCAACCAAACCAAACCAAGAATAAAAAAAAAACATGAAGGAACGAACTAACCTTAGGTCGCGATTCTACTCTTCAATACTTTAATCCCTTACATCAAGCACCCGATTCTACTCTTCAATGCTTTAATCCCTATCCTCAAGCTCCCGATTGCTGTGTAGTAGTTTAATCCCTTCCCTCAAGCTCTCGATTGGTCTTTGCAATGCTTTCGTTCAAACAAAATTACTCTCCCACCGAACAAATGACCTTTCCCTTTCTTTTTAATTTGAACAACCACCTTCTTTTTAATTTGGACACGTTTAATGCTTTTCGTTTTACTTAATTGAAGCTCCTCTTTAATTAGCAAGTGAAGAAACATAGATGATTTACACAGCTTAAAACGGGATCCATACGCGGCAGTCTGTTTACCAGGTGTCAAACAAAACTAATGACGTCCAAAAATGAGGACTATTTCCAATCGTTTCAAAATATAAGGGACTAAATTGGAGCAAACGGTAGTTAGAAGACTAAAAACAAAATCGCATAATACTTGAGGGACGAAAAACATAATTAACCCTATTTTTTACGATTAGTTGCACACCAAATAATTTTGACCATCATTTCTTAAGTTAAATTGAACTGTATGCATAAGAGTTACACATAAAATCTTTTACATCAATAAGATATATGTCAATATTAACATAAAGTCAAATTGTTGTAAACACAACTAAAAAAAATATTTTTGTGAGCAATGATAACATCTACTTAGAAATCAAGTCTAATTAAGGTTATTTTGATAATTCACAACTAATTGAATTTGTTTTCATTTTAATTAAAATGTAGGAAATCGTCTTAGACACGACATGCACATAAACATATAAGACTATAAATATTGGACCAAATCACATTAATGATAACATTAAATGTAATTGAATAGCTTAATAGAAGCAATTTCACGACTATGAGATAGTTTGGTACTAAACTTATGGAGCACATCTCTAATTTTTTTTATGGTTGACTCGAATGGTAAGTGGTACAATATAATTTTGAGTTGGCTTGCATTGACTTTTTAATCAAAATTAGTATTTTGTTAAACTCAACTACCTTCTTTAATGATAATAATTTTTATCCTCCGTTTTCTTAAATAAATACTCGTTTGCGTTTTACTCAATTTTAAAATATTTCAATCAGAGAATTTTGTTATAATTACTATTTAGTTTAGCTTCGTATTTTGTATTTAAAAGTTTATTCTTCTATACTCCGTGTTTATTTATTTATTTTTTCACAATATACTATTTTACCTACTATTTTTTCTAATTGGTGTTTCCTTCCATGTTTTGAAACTTGGTCGAGGTTGATTTTCAATTTATTTTAGAGTACTAGAAAACAAATTATAATAAGCACAGAACCTTTTTCAAATAAAAGTTAAACATAAATATACGTTTTACTTTCTATAAATATAATTTATTAAAACATTGTAAAAATATAATCAATTTGGTTCATGTTGTTTAGATATAAATAATCTCATTTTGGTTAAAAGCTAAAATAAAAAACAATTTAAATATGTTATTTTTTTATGAAAATTTCAAAATATTTTTTAGGGTTAAATATGATTTTGGTCTCTTAAGTGAATTTTGGAATTAATTCATTTAGAAACTTTTGACCAATTTAGTCTTTTATCTTTCAAATTACGTGAATTTAATCATTTTAATCAAATTTTGTTAAGTTTATTTGACATTTCAAGCGTGTTTCATAATAGTATTTGACTTAACATTAAAACAAAAATGTGTTAAATAGTATAAACAACTCAAATCCAGTCCTAAGATGCGTACGAAATATCAAATAAACCTAACAAAATTTAAATAAAATGACTAAATACATGTATTTCAAAAGATGAATGACTAAATTGGTCTAAAGTTTCAAGATGGGCTAATTTAAGAATTCACTGAAAGTTAAGGGACAAAAACATATTTAACCATATTTTTTAAAAATAAATTACGATGAAATTCCGAATTTCAAAATAGTTTTAAAACAGATAATATCTTTATGTATAATTCAGAATTCTAAAACAAGATAATAAATATTTAACTATGTCACCAAGTTGTCAACTACTAACAATATTGATAATAGAAAATAAAAAGAAAACATTTTACCTCTCTTATTTCTTCTTCTTTGAACGTATTATGTAGAAGAATCACTTGTTTCATTCCACTTCCCAATATCATCACCTCACAATGATATTGGTAGAACTTAAATTCTCAACAAAGTCTATACACAAAAGGAAAGCATAATCTATTAAAAATGGATAAATTTTTATTTTTTTATTTTCTCTTTGAACTTTAGTTGTTAATTGATTCATTGTTGACTTTTATTCTCTTATGTGTGTGTTGTGAATGTGATTTTGTGGTTGATTTTCACCAATTTTCTTCTTATACGTGCTTAAACATTTTATGAGATTATTTAGTTTTTCTTATACATTTAATTATTACAATAAACTCAATTTTTTATGACAAATAAACAGAACAATGTAACATTGTGAATACGCAAAACACGGTTTTGAATAATAAAGACATTTAGTAGCATCGAGTACTTTGAAAAAATTTTCAAAGTCATAAAAAATCATAAAAGTCTTAATTTTAATTTTCAAAGGAAGTTTCAATGTTTTCATTGTTTTCCATTTTCACCGGACAAAGAAAAGAAACGAATGTTGTAAGAACATGATTAGATCACAGTAACCATTTTTCTTTTTCTCCGAAGTGAATCCAGCGTCCACTCTTTTCTCCTTTATCTGCTGTGGAAAGTGTAATTCAGAGTGGCGGGCAAAATAACAACACTGCCACGGTTTTTGTTTTCACCAAATCTCTTTGCCAGCAATGCAAGCAAGCAACGTGCTTTGAGATTGACGCAACACCTTCACCATCATCGTCATCATTCTCCTCGGTTATGTAGCGTCCTTCGCGCGCAAAAGTTTCTCGTAATTGTGCAATCAGATCTGACTCGCTTTCTGACTGCAACAGAGGTGATTAATTGATCTGATTCATTTCGGCTTTTTTGCTTCTTCCCGGAAGCTGATTGTTGGATTTTCCCAGGATGTAGGGCTCTTTTAATGATGGGAGATTCTCAAGTTTTGATTTTGATGACTTTTGTTACGTGGGGTTTTTTGCTTGATTCTGTTGTCGTTGTTGTACTTAATGATGTGCTGTTGTTTGTTAAAGCGGTGGTTATTTGGGTTTGAACTTTTTAGTTGTTGGATTTCAAATCTGTAGAGGATTGGGAATTGGAAATGAATCTACTCCTGTTGCCATGCATGACAATAGTGTGAGCTTTTATTGTTGTAATTTTGATTTTTGTCGATTTTGGTGACAGGAAGGTTAAGATTTATTGAAGTATTGGATATGTTTGTACTGTAGTACACGCCGAATTTATGAGCTTTGTATGTGAGCCGTTGGATTTAGCATTTATAAGCCTTCTTTTTGGCAGTTGACTATCCTCGTTTATGTGTTTCAGTGTATGAAAACCCCAGTTTAGCTGCCCAAAAGTGATGAAAATTAAGAGCTTCTGGTTGGGTGTTATAGTACTTGTATAATTTTTATGACTGAAATTAATAATTAGAATGTTGGAGATGTGACCCTGGAGCCCATGCTGTGTGCACAAAAGTTAAGGAGACCTCCTTTGCAAGTTGCAGCAGATAAATCCCATTGCTATGTTTCCGAACATAATTTAGAAGTATGAGCTTAAACACAATGAATTCTGTAAGAAATAAATGGAGTTTTCATGCCTGCTCTGTGTTAATGTGTGTCAGGAGTGGAGCGGGTTACATTTTGACAATGTCATGCATACGTGGTAATAATATATAAGCATGGTGCTGGTTACCTTTTGAAGAAATTATAAAACATTCTAGACTGCACTCTCTGAAAACAATATAGATGTAGAACTTTAGCAATGATATTCATTAGCAACTTCATTTGAGCTTTGAGTGCTTAATGCTTCTGGTGGAAATCCACTAGTATTGTTGAAGATGATAAGTTCTAGCCCATGTTTCTCCCTTTTTTATTTGCTCAATAATGTCCTCTACCTTGGTGCTATGGTTGGAGTTGTCATCATGTGGCGTAAAGGTCACAAGTTTGACTTGTGGCAAGACCTTTATTGCTGATGAAAGAAAAGGACCCATTCAGAGGATGTGATCCCTCCTAAAAACACAGTTAATAGTCGGAGCTTCATTGCACAAAGCTGTGCCTTAATAGTCCTTTACAATTTATTAAGAAAAGTAGAAATTATTTCTGTTTGGGTACCCTTTCCATTGTCCCCCAAGATGTTGGTTTGCTTTTCTTACAGTTTGACATTTTTTTCTAACTATTTTAATTTTGTTCTGCAGAATCATACATATCGATCCTATAATACAATAGCACAAATTCAATGAAGGGTATAATTTCACCTGTGCAAAATGCTATGCCATCTCCAACTTTTCTTTGGAGGTTCAAGGTCTGTCTATCTTACAAAATTTGCATAAGTTCAGTGGTCGAGATCACTCTGTTCAGGGGGATTTGTTTTTTCTATCTGAAGAGGGACTGGGAAGGTCCTTTAAGCTGGAGTATTGTTTTAATGGTTCATAGGTTTGAAAGAAAGCTGACAAAATGTAATACTGATACATAATAATTAAGAACAAAGTGGAAAAAGGAAACATGCATCACTTTTATGATAACTGTAGTAATGGGATTGCTAACAAGTTTCTTTATATTTATCTGGTATTTGTTCATATTGGACCTTCTTGGATCTCTCCAAGTTCAGCAGGGATATATATAATGTTTTCTCCTCCTCACTTTGCAATTTATTTATCATGCTGGTGATAATTAATATATGCACAGCTTTGATTACAATTTCTGATTGTGGAAAATTTGCTGATGTATGTTTTTGTTTGCAAACTTGTACCTTACTATAATTTGTGTCATTCTGGTGTTCCTTCGTTATGTTAGAAGAATTAAATTTTGAAAATATATGAAGAAATTCTTTTGTGTAGATTGTAATTTGAGGTTTGTGGAAGTGTCTGTCAGTTTAACTGTATTCCTATCATTGTTAGATATCTTTCTTTAATTTCTCAGTTTTTTTTTTTTTTTTTTTCTTTTTTTTTA
>Ga0214543_1004833_pt1 | contig 25297 bp, 26 predicted proteins | sample CNSS2metaG_FD_160094 | JGI IMG/M metagenome (GOLD analysis project Ga0214543, IMG submission 160094) | Root nodule microbial communities from cowpea collected in UCLA plant growth center, Los Angeles, California, USA - CNSS2 | ecosystem: Host-associated > Plants > Roots > Nodule | place: USA... | reverse complement strand
TATTCATATATATATTATAAAAATATATATATATTATATATTATTTATATATATATATATATATATATATATATATATATATATATATATATATATATATATATTACTACATACTTTTTATTTTTTAATTCTTTTAATTATTTGTTTTTCATGAAATTCATTCGCATCTCAAATATATTTTTCATCTTATCATAACATTTATCTAATTATGTTCAATTGATGTATGTTAATTAATATTTGTTATGTCTCACATTTGAATATTTCTATTGTTTTTTAATATTTTTATTTATTGTATATTTTCCTTTCACATGAAATGTTTAATACTCTCAATTCAAGTGTTTAATACCATAAACATTTTATTTACTAGGTAATATAAAAAAATTATCTTCTTTACTCTATTATTATTAATTTTTCCTTTCACAACAATTTATACTAGTTCAATTCAAGATGAATCTACATCCAATCTTCTCCTAAGTAACCCACTTAGGAGGATTCCACTACAATCAAGAACTCCTCCTAGGAGCAATGCATCCACGCAATTGCACCTAGGCCTACACTTCACACAATGAAGAAACTGTAATCAGGGATACAATCAAAGTAAACAAGAAACGAATACACCTATGTTGTGCAGATTTGTCAATATGCTCCTAGATTCAAGCTAGACCCATCATGGTAGAATCAACCATCAATCTCCTTGAATCTTCACTTGAATGATCTTCCAGAATGCTCAATAACTCTGTGTCTCTCAGAGGGCTGTCTCTCAGAATGAATCTCAATGATCTATAAATTTTCTCTGCTCTTGAAACAGATTTCAGAAAACAGTTTTTATACTAAGTTCTCTGCTGACATTAATGGATTAGGAGTTTACCTAATCGATTATCGTGAGTGTGTTTTCACTGCCTTGGTGCAGTACTCACAGTTAATCCATTAGTTAAACAGCTAATCAATCATGTTTGCACAAGCAAAAGTGTGATGGTTAATTACAACTGAATGCAAGCCTAATTTACATATGATAATTTCATACTAATAGCCTAATGCACAACCTAACTAAAACAAGGCTATTTTAACCAAGTAGACATCATCAAAACCATAAACCAAGTAGACATCATCAAAACCATCTTCATATATAGTTGAAGTAGCTCCCCCTACCAACAATCTCCCCCTTTTTTATGATGTCCAAAATTCGTCCTATGATACTATTAACAATTGATGGCCTGCAACACATAAAGGAAACAACACTACTGCACAACACATGAAAGCAGCGCAAACAGCACAACTGCACATTCACAAAACAACACAACTACACATTCTCCCCCTTTGGACATTAGCAAAAAGAATAGGGGTGTGGCCAAAGCAACATATGCAGTATAGGCAGTATAATACAACAGAAAGTAGCAGTATAGGTAGGCAGTGCAAATATGTAAGATATGCAACAAGGGATAGTGCAAACATTTAGCATTTAATAGGTACACATGATAAACATGATAAATAGAGTGCAAAGCGCATTATAGACCCAATAAAAAAGAATCCCAAACTAAAGGAGCTATATGAGGATAGCCAAAAGGGGACACACACACCTCAAAAGAGACTAAGGAACCTAAGGCCAAGGGACACAACATGAAAGTCTAAAGGGTTGTTAAACAAAAGCTGGTGTGTGGGGGGAGTAAGCTAAGTTATTCTTCGTCAATGACATCTTCAAACTACTCACTCTCACTACCTTCTGCAGTGTCAACATCGGCTTTAGGATTGGGAGGGTCACAACCAGTATTGAGTAGAGCTAGTTGTTCTTGGACAGAGGTGAGTTGATGCTCAATGGAATCTAACTTGGATATCCAGGTTTGATGATGGTCAAGAAGTGCAATGACCATACGCAGCATTTCCTACTCGTAGTGGGTTTTGGTTGCAGCAAAGGAGGGTTCAGTAGTGTCCACAAGGTCAGTATCAGGTTCATCTTTGAAGCACTAGGTGTTGCCCCAAAATGACATTCCCATGTGGTGAAGGGCATTTGCACCAATCAAACTTGTGATTTGGAGTGTAGGAAGCTTCGCCAGATAGATTAACCTTGTAGTGCTCAAGGACTTTGCACACAAACACAACATAGGGCAGAGGGTAATTTGGGAGCTTGATAGCTTTTTGCATCGTATCAGAGACGACTTCAGACCAATTGATAAGAATGTTGGATTTGAAAGCGTGGATGAGGAAGACATCCTCTCTTGTGAGTTGAGCGTGATTGACGTTGCGTGGAACCAGAATCCAAGCAATAAGAAACGCGAGCACACGTTCATCTTTCTTCATCCCACCAGCACGGAAGATGCTGTAATCACGTTTGGCAGTGGGATCCCACAGACAGCCTTGGTAGATGTCTAGGCGATTTATCCCAGGAAACCCTCGATGTGTCGGAATGCCTGTTATCCGGAAACCAAAAAGGGAGGTCCAGATCTCTTGGGTTAGAACAATGTTTACCCCTTTGACGCACGAAGTGCGAAGATCCTCTTCACATGTGAGGTTGGCGTAGAAAACCCTAATCAAGTCTGGGTAGACATCACCCGTGAGTTGGACGAAAGCCTCCAAATGTTGAAAGGAAAGAAGCTTGAGAAAGGCAAAACCATGAGTTCGGAAGAAAGGAAGTTTGACGTGCTTGTGGTTGATTTTGCGATTGCGAAAGGAAATGTGGAAGTTTTCCTAGGCTTCTGGATCACTAATCCAGCCATCAATGTCTGGATCTCTTTGTTTGGTGGCCATCCGCTTAATGCGCTTGCGAGAGGAGGAAGAGGATGCCATGACGGATGGGTTGTGGGTGCAAGGTGACAAACGAAGAAGTGGTGGAAAGGGAAAGGGGAAAACCTAGGGTTTGAGAGAGATTAGGGAGTACATGGGGCTTGGGTTCAGGAATTAAGAGTGCTATTAGGTGTAGAGATGTACTTACCTAATGGATTAGCGAGAGCCTCTTTAAAAATTAGGAAACAACTATGTGAGGAAGGGCTTAACACAGACTGGACTCAAAATGCACGATAATGGATTAATGCCAAAGGTAGGCAAGCAACTACGCAGACTGGACTCAAAATGCACACAAGCAGATGCAGAAATCAACATGAACCAGGTATGGATAAATGTATGCTAATCATATATGCAGTATGTATGAGACTGGAAATGTAACATAACAGTGTACATAGGAAGAGCGTGACAGGAAAAACACACAGAGCAGAACAGAAAAGCACAAGAAAAACAGAATGATAGTTTGCTAAGTATAATTAATGAGAGCAAGTAATGTTCAAAATACCCAACTCATTTCTAAGAGTGTAAAACCTTTATCTGGCCAGGGGTTTAGTAAAGATGTCTGCCAGTTGATTTTGTGTGTCAATGTACTCAACCTTGCATTCTCTCTTTGACACATGATCCCTAATAAAATGGTGTCGGATCTTAATGTGCTTGGTCTTAGAGTGCATAACTAGATTTTTGGTGAGATTTATAGCAGTGGTGTTGTCACACTTGAGAGGAATGTGATCAAGGTAGATGCCATAATCCTCAAGTTTATTTTTGATCAAGATGGACTGGGCACAGCAGCTGCCAGCAGTTATATATTCTGCTTCAGTAGTGGAGAGAGCAACACAAGCCTGCTTTTTGGAGTGCCATGAGATTAGAGAGCAACCTAAGAGGTGGCAGGTTCCATTGGTGCTCTTCTTGTCAGTTTTACAGCCTCCAAAATCTGAATCATTATATCCTACCAGGGATATAGTAGAGCCATGAGGATATCACAAGCCTAGGTTTCTAGTGCCTTTGAGGTATTTGAAGATACGTTTAACAACAGTTAAGTGAGATTCTTTGGGGCAGGACTGAAATTTGGCACATACACACACATTGTGCATAATATCTGGACGGCTTGCAGTGAGATAGAGTAGTGATCCGATCATTCCTCGATACTTAGTCTGATCCACTACAAACCCTGTTTCGTCAGTGTCTAGATAGCAGTTTGTAGCCATAGGAGTTGACGATTCCTTGCAAGTTTCCATGTGGAAATTTTTTAGCAGCTTAGTGTAGTACTTAGATTGATGAATGAAGAGTCCATGCTTTCCTTGTTTGATTTGGAGCCCTAGAAAGAAGTGCAGCTCCCCCATCATGGACATTTCAAACTCATCTTGCATGTTTTTGGAAAATTCTTTGCATAGGAGAGTGTTAGTTGAACCAAAAATGATGTCATCTACGTATATTTGAATAAATAGTAGATCATTTTTAGCTTTCTTGATGAAGAGTGTAGAGTCCACTTGTCTTCTTCGAAATCCACTTTGGATCAAGAATTCACTTAGTCTTTCATACCATGAGCGAGGTGCTTGCTTAAGTCCATAAAGTGCCTTTTTTAGCTTATACACATGATCTGGAAACTCATAGTCTGTGAATCCAGGGGGTTGTGCCACATAGACTTCTTCCTTGATAAAGCCATTCAGAAAGGCACTCTTCACATCCATTTGGAAGAGCTTGAATTGTAGTATGGATGAAATGGCAAGGAGAATCCGGATAGCCTTAAGTCGTGCTATAGGAGCATAAGTCTCATCATAATCAATCCCTTCTTCTTGACAGAACCCTTTGGCTACCAATCTAGCTTTATTCTTAACGATCATACCAGAATCATCCAGCTTGTTGCGAAAGACCCACTTGGTGCCTATGATTTGTTGAGTTTTAGTTCTTGGAACGAGATCCCATACATCATTTCTCTTGAATTGATCCAACTCGTCCTACATTGTTAGGAACCAGTGTTCATCCTTGAGAGCATCACTCACTGATTTTGGCTCAAGTTGAGAAACAAATGCTACATTTAGGCAGAATTGGCTTAATTGGCTGCGAGTGGAAACACCTTTAGAGATATCCCCTATGATGTTGTCAAGAGACATACTTTTAGGCACTATCCAGTCAGCGGGCAGTTCTGCTGCAGAGGATGATTTCTCAGCTACTCCAGATGATAACTTTGTTGTTGTTGCAAGCTCAGGTTGCGTCAAGTCTGCACCTGTGTCATTTAATTCTGCACTATTTCTTGGATCAGAGGAGTTAGCATGATTGTCAATAAGCTCATCAAATGCGACATGAATGGATTCCTCTATAGTTAATGTTCGTTTGTTATAGACTCGATAGGCTTTACTAGTCAAGGAGTAACCTAAGAGATGCCTTCATCAGCCTTAGGATCGAACTTTCCAAGATTGGATTACCATTATTTAGTATGAAACACTTGCAACCAAAGGCTTTAAAGTAAGATACATTTGGTTTTCTACATTTGGTTTTCTACCATTAAATTCTTATCAAACAGTTGGCTAATACTAAGCAAGTTATGCTTGAGTCCATCAACTAGCAAGACATCCTCAATTTCCACAGCTGATGAGGACCTTACCTTCCCAGAACCCAGAATCTTACCTCTGTTGTTGTCACCATATGTGACATGTCCACTTACCTTGTGAGAGATTTTGCTTAATTTTGTGCTATCACCTTTCATGTGTCTTGAGCAGCCGCTGTCCAAATACCACATTGACTGCTTAGCTTCAGCATGTTCCTGCAAAACATATTATTTTGATGAAGCAGGTACCTAGATAAACTTGGGTCCTCTTGTGTTAGACTGTTTTGCAGTGCCTTTGGGTACCCATTTGAAATTACCTTTAGGAACCCCACTATTTTTAAAGTAGCAAGAATTAGAGAAATGGCCAGGTTTAGAACAATAAGTGCAAATAATAGAGAATGGTTTACTGATGTTGAAGAAATTTCTACTCGATAATCGATTAGAGTTGCCACTGTAACCAATTCCCTTTTTATTCAGCACACTCCTTTGAGATCCTAGTACAACATCTAGGTTGGATCTTCCTAGGGTGAATGAGGGTTTTCATCAAGTACTCTATCTTTTCTAGCTATCCTGGACAGTGCTCACATCTGGACCTAGGATGCTTTTCAGATTTTTCTAATTTTTCCAAGCAAGTGAATAGTTTCTCATTTTCCTCTTCTAACTGTTTTATCCTATTCTCAAGCCATTTAATCTCTCCTTTACGCTTGCTATTTGACTTTTGCAGTTTTGTAGCTTCCTTATGCAGTTCATTAAATGCATCAAGCAGTTCATAGTAATTATTTTCCTCATGTTCAGATGTGAAACTACTCACACTGCTTTTGGATGATTCTGCTTTAGCCATCAAACACATATTGTTTTCTTCTTCAGTGTTGTCATCACATTCATTGGATGTGCTAGGATCATTTTCTTCCCAGGCAATGTAAGCCTTCTTTTTCTTCAGGTGCTTCTCTGCCTCATTTTTCTCTTCTAGTTTCTGCTTCATCTTCAGCACACGATAATCTGCCTTGATGTGCCCTGTCTTGCCACACTCATAACAGGTTTGAGTGCCAGATCTGGACTGCTTCTTGTTTCCTGCATGACTGTTGTTAGTTTTATTCTTATACTTCAAGAATTTTGAGAACTTTTTCACCATTAAGCTCAAGGCTTCACTGTCAGAGTTTCCATCATTTGAGTCATTTGCAGAATCTGCTTTCTTCAGTTTTGCTGCAGATTTTACAGCACTCTTCAAAGCTACTGTGTGCCTCTTTTCTCTATCCTCTTCTGCCTTAAGTCTTCCAAGCTCTAGTTCGCGTTCTCTCAGCTTCCCAAAGAGTGTAGCTATATTCATGCTAGTGAGGTCTTTGGATTCTGAAATAGCAGTGACTTTAGGTTGCCATGTCCTATTTAAGCTCTTCAAGATCTTGACATTGAGTTCTTCTTTGTCAAAAGTCTTGCCAAGGGCTAAGAGGTGATTTACTATATGTGTAAATCTCTTCTGTACATCACATATGCTTTCCCTAGTCTTCATTCTAAACATTTCATACTCTTGATTGAGAGTATTTTTCCTTGCTCTTTTAACCTCATCCATGCCCTCATGGGTGACTTCCAAGACATCTCACATCTCTTTGGTGATTCACACACAGAGACCCTGTAAAATTCATCCAACGTTAGTGAAGAAGATATAATATTCTTGGCTCTAACATCATAATGTGCCCTCTTATTCTCATCAGGGGTCCATTGTGAGAATTCTTTAGGAAAAGTCTCTCCATCCACTATTTTAATTGGTTTAAAGGGTCCATTCACCACAGCATCCTATACCCCTTTGTCTACTGATTCAAAAAAGATTTTCATTCTAATTTTCTAGAAAGGATAGTTTTCACCAGCAAACAGAGGGAGCCTGTTAATGGATGCCCCTTCAACAAAGGTTTGAGATGTATTAGACATATCAGGATCTTTCTAATTGATTAGCATGCGATTAACCAGCTCTAGTGCCAATTGTTAAAACAGATCAATCTAATAACTCAACCTAGAAAGGGATCTGAATTGATTAACGAGCTTTTCACTTGTTTAAGGGGAATCTTGAAAGAGTCTTTTAAGTTTTAAAACCCAATTAATCAATTTCGCAGTTATGTGTTAATGGACTATTTAAATAAATCAAGAAAGATTGTGAGAGAAGAGAAATAAGCAAGACACAACAATTTATACTGGTTCGATTCAAGATGAATCTACATCCAATCTTCTCCTAAGTAACCCACTTAAGAGGATTCCACTAACACAGATAGGATCCAAGAATTACAAGAACACCTATATAATTCTAGACCCTAAAAACCCAAAGAACTTGATCTACCAATCAAGAACTCCCCCTAGGAGCAATGCATCCACGCAATTGCACCTAGGCCTACACTTCACACAATGAAGCAACTGTAATCAAGGATACAATCAAAGTAAACAAGAAACGAATACACCTATGTTGTGCAGATTTGTCAATATGCTCCTAGATTCAAGCTAGACCCATCATGGTAGAATCAACCATCAATCTCCTTGAATCTTTACTTGAATGATCTTCCAGAATGCTCAATAACTCTGTGTCTCTCAGAGGGCTATCTCTCAGAATGAATCTCAATGATCTGTAAATTTTCTCTGCTCTTGAAACAAATTTCAGAAAATAGTTTTTATACTAAGTTCTCTGCTGACATTAATGGATTAGGAGTTTACCTAATCGATTATCGTGAGTGTGTTTTCACTGCCTTGGTGCAGTACTCATAGTTAATCCATTAGTTAAACAACTAATCAATCATGTTTGAACAAGCAAAAGTGTGATGGTTAATTATAACTGAATGCAGGCCTAATTTACATATGATAATTTCATACTAATAACCTAATGCACAACCTAACTAAAATAGGGCTATTTTAACCAAGTAGATATCATCAAAACCATCAACCAAGTAGACATCATCAAAAACATCTTCATATATAGTTGAAGTAGCTCCCCCTACCAACAGGCGCCAACGCAGAGCCAATAATTCTGTGTGGCTATGAGATGCAATGTTAATTTGGTGCTGTTACCGTCTTATTTGGAATTGGAATGCTGGATCTTTATGATTTCTTGGAGTAATTGAAGATATAGTCCTAGAGCAAGAATTAAAATGGTCGAGTTAGCTTAAGGCTTGATGCATTAGCTATTCTAAGACTTGTATAAATGTAAATGGTGATAACGTATAGATTGGGGATTTGGGTAAGTTGGGTTTGAGAGGTCCAAAACTTGACCAATTGTGATTGGGTCTAGATTAAGATTAGCGTGTTGGTAACTACGTAAATAATAGTAATGGAAAGTTAAACCCAAGTTAATATTGAGATGGGTGTAAGTGGTTACTTACCTAAGAACAGATGTCTTAGAGTGAGTTGGGAAGGGCTGAAATGACTAGAGCCAAGATTAAAGAATAGGCATTGCGAGTGCATTGTGGTATGGTAGTGATGGACAAGATTAACTTAATAAAGCCAATTTGGTACACCTGGGTGGTTGAAATAAGATGAAAATAGGGAATTTGATAGTAAGTTAGCCAATGGAAAGGTAACTTCATAAAACTGGAGAAACATCTTGTGAGACTTGATGCTTAGGTTGAGGGATCTAATCTGTGCAGGATTGCAAAGAAACCAGAGTTGTGCCAGTTCTGATACAACGCTTGGCGGTGGTTATAGACCGCCAGGCGACTTCAGCAACGTTAGTGAGGTCTGGTGCGAATTTCGCCTAGCGGGGAAGGTGGCTTCGCCTGACGGTTATGGCAGAATCAGTGGGTTTTTAGTGTGGATGCGCCCAGTGGTGAGAATTGTTCCGCGAAGCAGTGTCTTTAATTATTGGTGGTTTTGAGGTGCTTGGCGCCCGACGGTACGTGTCCCCCGCCAGGGGGTCTGAAAGCTAGCAGCGCCTGACGATACGTGTCCCCCGCCAGGCGATTTTACTGCTGCAACATTGGTTTATTGAACCTATATGTGTGATCTACAAGGCTTCTCGTGATGCTTCAAAGGTGAAATTGTTGGGTTCCTTGGGTTATGGCTCGGAACGTATCCCTTGAGTTGTGGCTCAGGATAGGGGTTAAAACATGTGGTATTCCTTGAGTTGTGGCTCGGAATAACATCTCTTGAGTTATGGCTCGGGATGGCGGATGAACACGAGGAACTCTTGAGTTGTGGCTCAGGTTGGCGAATGTTGTCAGTGTGATTGTGCTAGTTGTGGCCAGTACGGATGGGTCCAGATAGATTACCCTCCTCAGTTGCTAACTGACGAGTTTGGTAGTCTTGGGACGTTGCAAACTAGATTCGTATTTGGGAACTCCACCTGGCGTTACGGTGTATGATCCGTAACATGGTTTCCTGCACGTTCTCTATCGGTTGTGGCCGATAGGTATGGCACCAGTCATCTTGAAATGATCACTAGAAGATGTAGAACATGAATGACCTGGTTGTGGCCAGGTGGTATGAATTAAAGAATGGAAGCCCTTTAGAATGATGGTGTTGTTTATATGAATATGTTGTATATATGTAGATAATTTTTATATGCTTTATCTGTTAAGCTCACAATATCTACATGTGTTTGGCGATGATCGTATGTGCGGTACACGTGAGCAGATGATGTTGATGCAGGTGGTTCTGGTGGAGCTTAGCTACGGAGAGGGGATAGCTCGGGAAACCTTATGTTTTTATTTTTACTAGTTTTGAATTAAGTTGTAAACCCTTATAGGTGTTTTTATAACATTATGGTTTTGTGATTTATGGATTTGAGTTCTTTTTATTAATTTAATAAAGTTCAAATTTTTTCCGCGTTTTGGGAAATGAGGTATTATTAAATGCTGCGTATTTATTTATTTCCTTTATTTTATTAAAAATCCGTAATATCCCGACAGGATGTTACATAATTGCTATTAGGTATTTAAAGGCCTCCTCGTTCACTTCTTTAATATTATGCATTTCTCTTTCCCATGCTCTGGGGTGTGTGTTGGTTGCAGCCTTTCACATCAAGGTTTTCAGTTGCTTGCTTCCAAACTTCTTCTAAAATTATTGTATAGATGGCGCATGCAAAATCTTTGCTTAGCGTCAGGCAATAACTCTTGTATGGCAGGAAGCAATCCCTGTGTATGTACAAGTGTGTTAGTATTAATATTAAAGAATTATAAGTAGAATTCACATAAAAGAATGAACAAAAAGTACCTTTTTTTGGTCAGACATAACTGTGCAAAACCTACATATATCAGCACCTCCTAGGTCTTCTACCAACAACTCCAAGAAGCATCTCCATGTGTCTTTGTTCTCAACTTCAACTATTGCATAGGCTATAGGAAGCATCTGGTCATTTGCATAATGACCTACTATAGTTAATCGCTCACCCCCATATTGGCCTTTCAAAAAACATCCATCAAGCCCTATGATGGGTCGACAACTTACAAAACTGTCCTTGCATGCCTTCAAACAAGTGTAAATGCGCATGAATATCTTTTCATCATTAACATCTTCTACTTTAACTTTCACTATGGACTCGAGGTTTGATCTAATCAACTCATGAGCATAATCATAATTTTTTTTTTGTACTGATCTTTAAAAGATCCTTCAACCACCTTTGCTGCCAGTTGCTTTGCCTTATGAGCCATAAAAATTGTGACCTTTGTATTCCATTTCCCGACAGCTTTATTATGTATATCCACCAGTTTGAAAATGGGATTTTCTATTAATGTGTTGTCTAAGGTTTGACTCAACCATTTTGAATTCATCAAATTGATACTAAATTCTCTAATGCACCTATGATGATCTTGTACTTTTCTCAATTGCCATGTTTGACATGAAACTAGAAATCCACAATAAAGAGACCAATCACACTTGTCTTGCGCCCCTAAACATCTCACCCTCACTCTTACATACATTCTTACACCATCTACAAACTGTGCCTTATCCACGAAAGTTGTTCCCACTTCCCACTTGTAATCAGCCATAGATTTGGGTTTCTTCAATGTCCCAACTTCAAATTACCACAACCTTAGTCGTACCCATAACTATCTCTTAAAGAATTTTAATCAGAATCAATCTAACTTTGAACATCAATTTCAGTATTTGTCTCCCTTTCATCATCACCTTCAGCCATATCCTCCAGCCTAATCTCAGCTTGTGGATTTCCAACACCTACACCCACATCCTCAACTCCATCTTTAGCTTCTGAATTTCCAATACCTACACCCACATCCTCAACTTCAACTTCTGCTTCCAAATTTTGAAATCCTTGACCTACATACTCAACTACTACTTTAGTTTCCAAATTTTCAATACCTTCACCCACATCCTCAGCTACAATTTTAGGATCGGACCTTCTTAAACTTTCATCCACTTCACCTTCCTCCAATCCAATTTCAGTGTCTTTGTTCATTACAACTTCATCCACAACAGACCTTACTACAATCTCAATACCTACTACTTCAAATTCACCATCTATCTCAACTTTTGTTCCATCAATAGCATGATTGCTTTCACCGCTCTCTAAATGTCTCACAACACCTCCTTCAGATTCCACTATATTATCCTCTACTTGGGCTTAATCAACTCCATGCATAACAAACATGTGCACTTCGCCATAATGTCTTGTGATATGAACCATATTAAGTGCACCCCAGTCATTATGCAAGGGGGGCAACAACTTCTCAACACAATAGCATAACTCCTTTATACTATGATATCCCATTTTCCTAAAAGACCCTAATATTTCGAAATAACTCCATCGGTCAGGATCACATGATCAATGAGTAGTTTCCCCAACAACATATTTACACCACTCATCGCTGGCAAAGTGACCACGGTGCTGGACCACAACCTCAAATCTTTCATTAAACATTAGAAACACCAATAAACATAAAAAGCCTGAAAATTATAAACAATCTTTAAATAGGGGAACAAAGACTCAATCTAAAACCGACAAACCGACAAACAACAATGAAACTCACCACAGAAAGCGACAACACAAACAATTTAAAATGGTGCGTCACAAAATTCACCAAATAATGCACTAGAGACAACGACAACTACAAATTAAAATAATTCACCGAATGAAAAAACATAACCGACAAAAAACCCTAATCATTAATAGAAATCACAAACAGTAATCAACAAAAATTACATAAACCCTAAACCACAAAAACTGACCTCCGCGGTGAAGATGCAAACCCTTCGCGACAAAATCTTCACAAAACAAAACAATCTTTCACGCAGAAAAGCAATATTTGATGGAAGTGAATGCACAACCTCTGAAATCGCCAATTGAAAGAAATCCCCAAATCTGAATGAATCCCTAAACCCAATTCGACAAATTATAAACCCTAAAACTATCTGATTAAAATTAAGAGGCCAGTATGGTAAAATAACGGCCATGTCATTTAACAATGCTCCACGTCACAAAAATGAACCACGTTAGCCACTATTTCGTTAACTATTTAGACGAAGTTAAGGAAAATGGTCTAATTAAATGAAATTTACGAAAGGTAGGACCAAATTGAAAACAATTTCTAAAGTAAGACCAAATTGAAAAAACTTGACCAAAATTAGGACTAAATGACTATTTAAGTCGAAATAATAACCTATAACTTTCTCACTTGTCAAGCCAAAAGAACATAATAGTTATCATATCACAACGATTTTAAGCAAGAAAAAGGGAGGAAAAACCTAATCACTATATGTAAAATTTACTGAAGGATTTGTGTTTCATCCAAACCCAAGTTGTGACTTTAGCTAGACCAAATATTTCCTAAGGATCAACTTGAGCTAGACCATCTTAGAAATTGTGCCTTCAGAGTTACCTTTGTGTTCCACAACATATTAAATACGTTGTCCTCTTCCTCTACAAAATTTCCTTGCAACTTATAATAGGCAGACTTAACAGAAAATACACCACCATCTTCTTCTTTCCAAAGCGAAGTATCCGGATACCCTTTTCTAAAGCTTTGATTACTTAACAGTTGAAGGAGTTGTTCCTCTAGAGATGCCTCCCAGACGAGTCTTAATCTTCTTCAATTAAGGTCCCAAATCCAAACATTCCCTTCCAAGTGACCTACCTCCTCTATATATCTTTCTTTACTCTCTGATATAGAATACAACCTTGGGAACCTACTTCTAAGAGATTCATCCCCTACCCAAGTGTCTTCCCAAAACTTTACCTTTTTTCCTTCTCCTATTATCCATCCAATGGACTTTTCGAACCATAACCCATACTCAGAATTGCCGCAAACTTTATAGATATCTTTCCCTCACGTAGATGCAAACCTAGAAATTTTATTTTCATTAAGATTCTTCCATGACCCGTATTTTGATTCAAGTACTTCTTTCCAAAGGCCATGCCCCTCCATTCCTAGTCTCCATTTCCACTTGGCTAGAAGTGCTCTATTGAAGTTTGTTATGTCTCTTATGCCTAGATGTCCATCCTCCTTTAGTTTACAAATGTTTTCTCATCTAACCCACGTTATTTTCCTATCTACTGATCCCCATCCCAAAGGAAGCTTCTTTGTATTTTAATGAGTTCTTTGCTCACACTTTTTGGCATTTTAAAGAAGGACAGATAGTATAGTGGCAGTACAGGTAATACCGATTTTATTATACATGCCCTACTAGCCATGGATATTAATTTGTCTTTCCATCTAGATAGTTTGCTTCTAACTTTATCAACCATAGGCTCCCATAATTGTTTTCTCCTCGGATTCCCCCTATTGTCACTCCTAAGTACACAAAAGGAATTTTCAGGTAATTGTAGTTTAGGATGGTAGTAAAGTCTTTAATCAAAGTTGCATTTAGACTCAACCCTCCTACTTTGGTTTGGGAGAAGTTTACTCTAAGCCTTGATACCAGTTCAAAACTTCTCAATATAGCTTTTACAACCCTTATGTTTTGAGTACTTGCTCCACACATGAAAAGAATATTGTCTGCAAATTGTAGCAACCCTACTTTAGTTTCGTGTATTCCTACTTCAACTCCACAATAAAGGTTTTTCTCAGTGGCTTGTCTGACCAACCAGATTAAGCCCTCTACTGCAATAAATAATAAGAATAATGTCATAGGGTCTCCCTGTCTAAGTCCCCTAGAAGGAACAAACTCCTTAGTAGGACTCCCGTTTACCAATATCGACATTGAAGAGGACTCTAGAGACTCTTTGATCCACCCTATCCACCTATCACAAAACCCAAATTTGGCCATCATAAAATATAGGAAGTCCCAACTTACTAAATCATAGGCTTTTTCATAGTCTACCTTAACTATTTCCAGCCTCTTCTCTTTTAGCCTACATTCTTCCACAGTTTCGTTAGCAACCAGGATATTATCCATTAGTCCTCTTCCTTTAAGGAACGCTGACTACAAGTAGGTAATGATCTTAGGAAGTATGCTCTTAAGCCTATTTTCCAAGATCTTTGAGATTCTACATGCTCCCAACCAAGGATATAGGCCTATAGTCCTCCACACATAAAAGGGTTTTCTTTTTTTGGTACTAATGCTATAAAAGAAGCATTACACCCTTTTGGTATTCTCCCTTCACCCTAAAATCATTTTACTGCTTGACAAACGTCGTACTTAAGAATATTCCAATTTTGTTTTATAAAGAAGAAATTAAATCCATCTGGGCCTAGGCTTTTATTCCCTTCGCATTGGTTTTTGGCATCCTCTATTTTCTGATCTTCTATTTCCTTAATCAAAATCCTATTCTCGTCTTCGGATAAGATTGGGAAGTCAACACCTTGGAGGTTAAGGTTAAGTTTCTTAGGTGCAACAAATCGTTTTTCAAACACTTGCCTTACCTCCTCTCTTACTTGGGGCGGGTCCTCACACTATAATCCATTTTCTTATTGAAATATTCTTTAATCAAGAATATTGAAATCAGATGTATATAGACCATTTATTTAATGAACTGAAATCAAATTTTAACTGATTAAAAAATTGAATGACAAAATTATAGTAGCAATTCATATTTCACAAAAAGATCAAATTAATATTTTTCCTAAATTCAGAATACAGAGGTTGATCGAATTCTTTAAATAATTAACCCAACATTGAGACAACATTCAAAAATAAATTACTATTGGTTACTAAATAAAGTTTGATTATCTAAAAATCAATTTATGGGCCTTCTATGCCAATATAAAAGTTGCACTTTTGTATCAGTTATGGCTTTAACCAGTATAGAAAGTGACATTTTTTATACCGGTATATAAATTGGTGTTTTCTATATTGGCTTTAACCAGCATATAAAGTGACACTTTCTATACTGGTTCGGGGATCGATATAGAAGTGAAAACTTTGTAACTACACGTATTTATACCAGTTCCAAAATTGGTATATAAAGTTTGTTTTAACCAGTATAAAAAGGCTTTAATGCACTAATGGTTCTATATAAACCATGGATTTTATTGATATTACTGTTCATGCCAAACAAACTATAAAAAATCATATTAACTTATTAATTCCTGAGTTACCTTGTTGAGTTTAACCATGTTATGGGGTTAAGGCACCATATGAGTAGCCAAATTGTGATTTTGGGAATTTACTAATTATCCACCCATGCTTCCAATTATGCTATAGTGAATTCCTATGTGGTATCTATTGTTCCAATTTTGAATAAGATGGTATTTCTCTACCTCAAATCACCTATAGTATTGCCATCAACATACCTTTCCATACAATGTTTTGTTTGTTAGTCAACATAGTAAGGTAAAATTGGCTAAAGTGTTCTTTATGCATGAAATGATGCACATTATTAACACCCACCCACTTATTAAAAAGGTTCAGCACACCCGATGCCATATTACAAATGAAGAAATGATTCATAAATTTCTCTACAAGCCCACACATAATGCATAATTTGTTAGTCATATTTATCCCTATTTTCCAACTTCTCCTTTTTAACCACCTTATTCAAATTGACTTTTCAAACACAATGTTGAGTTGATGGAAGGGCCTAACTTCCCAAAAAAAATTGTAAACAACTCTATTTCAACCATAATAGTTGCATTTTGCAATTTTCTATAAGTTAGCCTTACAATAAAACCATTTCCCCTGTTCACTTTCGCTTGTTACACTCTTAATGTCTCTTCACCAACATGACTCATACTTTTTATAAATTGCACTATCTAAACTTCTCCATGTCGTACTTGGACTCCAATATTGCTCTCCATAATCCGTCATTTTTCGTTCCAATTCTCCATTTCCCTAGTAGTGCAATGTTGAACAATCTTAGGTCTTTCACTCCTAATCTACCATACTCTTTTGGTTTGCACATGGTATCTTAGTTAACCCATATCTTTCTACCTTAATTTCTCCTTTCCTTGTAAATTTTCCATTTGAATATTCTTAATGGCCTTTTCCACCTTACTGAATTGAAGATCGAGCTAAGTTAAGTTAAGCTTAGAGGTAGAGTAGAGTTCGTCGTAAAATAGATATTAAATTGTTTTATCCAAACAAGAAAATTGATATTTAAGATATTTCAATTACTTCATCCAAACTAGGGATGTCAAAATAATTTGTACCCGCGGATATCCGTGGATAAAACCCGTAATAGGTAGGAAAGGGGTATTGTAAATGGATACCCAAGAGTAATAGGAATGGGTTATACCCGCATGTTAACAGGACAGGTACGAGTATCATAGCTCGTAAATACTCGTACCCACTATACTCTAATTTAAATTAAAAAAAAAACATAATTAAAACATATCAATTGGTTTTAAAAAATCTTCATTTCTTTGTAAACTGTTATTCAACACTATTTAAATGAGTTATTTACCCTTTGTTGAAAATGTATTTCAATTTGAATTTATGGTTAAAATATCTTGTTAAATATTAAAATTTTCTTTTGTAGATACCTGCAGGTACTTGTGGATACCCATGAATATTAAAAAAAATACGCAGGTATCCACATAACGGATACCCGGACGTATATAGGTACGGGTACGGAACGAATATTTATTCAACGAATAGGATATGGGGAAGCTACAACCCATACCCTACCTGTCTCGTTGACATTCCTAATCTTAACTAATTATTTAATAAACAAAGAATATATAATTGCAAGTAATTCAATTACTAGATATTTTAATTTTTTAGAATTGTTGAAATTCTTTGTCCTAACCACAAGGTTAAAAAATCCTTTCAAACATTTAATTAAAGAATTTGCGAAAATCTTCAATGCAACATTTGCACTTTATTAAAATCTCCCATTTTCTAAAGGTAGCCTTTTTCTTTCAAGTTTTAGCATGCCTAAAATAACAACTATTCACTATGACCTTGCATACATTGATATAACACATAGCACATTAACACATTGATTACATGACCTATTAAAATTCTAGCTAATGAGTCACACATATCCAGCAAACTTGTGAAAGGCCAGACCCACTATTCATATGCTAGCGTTGAATGGATTCATCTCCGCAAACTCATTAACCAAATAAAATAATTGTAAGCCATATTTGAAACCTTAAATTTTCTACTCACAATTTCCCAACACCATTGCACACGTACAACAAACTTATAAAAGTCCAACAAAAAGGGTGTCACTATCCAAAGGTGAGTGTTGAATGATTTCTTATTTAATAGTTTATTCAACTTTGGTAAACCACATTTGAGAACTACATTAACCAAAAAAAAAAGAAAAAAGAATATCAGACAACTAGAAACTAAATATTTCACCCAGAACCTCCTTGAACAGTTTTACAAACAAGTACTCATTTCACTATTTATTCAACTTGACTAAGCACATTTAATAACTATATTAACCAAATTTTTTCTATCATAAAACTAAAAGTCAATCATAACATACACAGACTTGAAAATGTCCTAACACACGGGAGTTACTCTTCATAGTTGAGTGTCAAATGATTTTATAGACAATACTCGTTTAACCATTTATTCAATCTGAATACTTGCATTTGACAACTACATTAGTCATTTTCTTATACAATAACAATTAACAATTTATTTTGTTGAAGCATTTCCACATGCAACTTATCAGCATGCTTACGATTTAGAAAAAAATTATTTATAACCTTTATCCATTTTTGACAAAAAAAAATGGAACTTCCTTTATATTACAAAGAAGGAACTTTCTTATGAAAGAAAACAAAGTTTCTCATCTCACTTCCCACGAAAGAACAAATGTCATGTCATCTTTCATATTCATGTCACGGTGTTGAACGAGATGGTGATATACTTGAAATATTTTCCTTACCTTTTTCGTTTAAAACCAACAATTACTCATTGCCATAAAATATAAAGAGCTCAAAATAAAAACAATAATTTATAATTTTAAAGGATGAAAAACATTTTTGCCTAAAACTAAACTTCAGCATTAAGACATTAATATAAAAATAATTATAAAATTAGGCTTTTATTTATGTAAAAGTCTTTGAAGTGACCTTTAGAAACATCTAGAAATATTGGTAGTACAAACCCATTCTGGATCAACTTTTAAGAATTTATATCAGCTTTTCACCATGAAAAAATACCAGTTCTTTTTCTAATAACGAACAGGGTCACCAAACTGATCCAATTCAGTTTTGAAAAAAATTATATCAACCAATCAAAAACTCAAATTTGAAAAGCAAAAATTATACCAGAATAAATTCAAGGAAAAAATCATAAAATCTTCTGAGTAAGGATTAGACCTGCCAGAGTTTAGTGAGTACAACTTAAAGGCAATTCAATACTGTTTTTTGTAATTTCTCAGTGCACTATCGATTCTAAGCTAACAATCATGAACCTCGTCTTACTTGAGTTGGCAAGCGTGTAATGTGTGACACATCCTTTTTATCTCTCCAACGCGACAATTCTTCAACTATTTTTTATACAAAGTTTTGGGATAAAGAAGGCGATAAATAAAAAGGAAATTGAAATAAATATTTATGAATCATCTCTTTTGGCTGCATGTTTGCAGGGAATCTGTTGGTTTTGATTCTTTAGCTCATCTCCAGCGACCAAAAAATATGCAGTGTGCCTGGAAAATAAATAAGGATCAACTATGTTTTTGTCTCTAAACTATAATGTGATCTTTTATTTTCGTCCCCATTTCAAACTTTGATCCGGTTAGGTCCCCAAAAATGCATAAATGCAGTCATCCTCACCCAACAGTGTTAACTGTTTTTTGGTGTGACAAACAGGCAATCACGCTAAACTTTTAAGATGACGGTAGGAGAACTTGTAGACTACAACCAACATGATTTGTTGTTTGTCACGTCAGACAACAGATAATGTCATTGTTGGACGAAAAAGACTATATCCATGCATGTTTTAAGTATATGAACCTAAGAGGATAAAAGTTTGAAATCGAGACAAAAACCAAGATTGTATTATAGTTTAAAGACCAAAAACATAATTAATTCAAATAATTAAATCGTCAACGTTAGCAAAGATAATCATTTGTCAGGAAGTAGGACTTTGGTTCAGAAAATAAACCTGAAAAAGTTCATCATTTTGGTCTTTGAATCATCATCTATATCTGGAGTACTGTCTAATGCTTGTTGCATGTGATGTAACCATCTCTCTGCAGCTTGATGCGTTACAGGAAATGGGCGATGTCGTCCAATTAGAGCAGGATGTCCTGCCAAATACCAAGAGAAACCAAGGTTCAATTTTCAAACCGCAGAGTTGCTAGGTAAGTCAAAGAATCAGTTTCACTCTCCCCCAAAATCAGTGCAGAAAACATATACTCAATTATAAATTCCAACAATCTAATTTCGGTGGAAAACACAAGGTTTAGCGACGCCATTTAAATGGATGAAAATGCAAATGGACATGAGCACAGAAACTTAATCCAATAATCTCACCTAACTTCACAAGATGCTAAAACTCATCTAGATTAGCTTCATTGCTCATTGATTTGGATCCTGTCGTGGTCATCAAAAACAAGATGTATTGTTGGAAAGAACGGCACATGAAATGAAACACCACCATCATTGGTTGGATGACGATCCAATACAGTAGTTACATTCAAATTATGTGTTTTTATCTCACTTAATGGGATCGATCATATGAAGCTATTTAACACAAAAATATTCAATTACATTCGTAAATACCAGTTAGGAAATTAGTTACTAGGACTAAACACGAGAGTCCAACCGAAAAGACTAGTCTATTGGGTAGGAGAACCTCAACTCAAGACTTAATTATCACATCAAATAATCTGTCATATTTAATGCAGGAGTCCTAACATTTTAACCCTTTATTAGGGTTGACACCTAGGTGGTTTTCACTCCATCAACACTTGACCTTATAGTAACCTTTTTCTCTTTGACAACTTCACTTACCTATCAGTATTTGATCTGTGCCTTAATCTAACTTATAGGAACCCTTTTTGTAGCCCAACTCTTAACAAAAATATTAATTGTTAAGACTCACAAGAGAGTACAAACCAAAATTAGATGGGAAAACCTAAAGATTTTAGTATATTTTATTAAATGTGAGACTTGAAATATTCTGTCACTATTTCTAATATAGGAAATTGTAGAGGACAAGTCACTGATATTAAATATTTTTCTCAAGATAATCTACACAGATTGAACAGTGGAGATAGTCTCTCTCACAGCTCTACTAGAGAGTCTTACAGGTGAAGTCCCCAACCTTTTGCATCACATTTACAACCCAACAACCATCAGATTCTCAATTCATTCAATCCCAATTTATATCAAAAGAATATACATCAATTCAGTCTTGCATATAACACACCGCCATACAATCTATGAACTACTGCATATTTACCAATAACCAGAACTCCCAACTTTTATAGCTCCATGGTTACGCATCACCAAGTCCACAAAACCTTTTTGTGTCATTTCATATGAAAAAAAACAAAGCCAAAACTATGTTTATATATAACAAAAACTAAAGTTGCACTCTCCAAACCAGTAAAACATCAAATGCTCACAACACAAAACAGAAAGAAAAGAAGAAGTCACAACTAGAGTTAACTCCCCTTACAACACCAACACAAGCACAAGAAAGAAAAAGGAACATATTAACTCCCCTCACCTGGATTTTCAACTCTAACTCTTGTACTTTACTCTGCTAACCGTACTGCACTCCTCTAAAATCTCACTATTTTTTTCTCTTTTCTTTTACCTTACTAACCTCCAAATAGTGTTGTCTCAAAATAATATAACCTACCCCAAAACTTCAACACTAATAAAAACCCTAATTACTACCACGGGCCTTATTCTCTTTTCTAAGACTAAAGAAATAAGTCCAAATTCATTAATCTTTCAATACTTATTTTAATACCCTTTTTGTTTCTAGAGAATTATGCATCTACAAATTCAATTTCACCCAACTCAATTGTCATTCACGTAACTGTACCAAATCCACATCCAAAATCAATTTTTGAGAAAAGGTCTAAAATAAAAAGTTGTTGGTGGGAGTTGACTCAATACCTCCAATATTTATCCAAGTACTCCAACCAAATGACGACCTATATAACTCGTTGGTGATTTTACTCATTCTTATATTTATAATTTAAATATGACTCGTTTTCATTATTCTACTAAATTAAAATATTCTAGGATCTTACATTTTTCCCAACACAAATTTTCATCCTCAAAAATAAGGGTAAATTCTCCTCGTGTCTTCCTCCACTCACGTGAGACTCAAAAGAATGTGTAGCTCAAAAATCAAAAGGATATTCACACATCCACCAGCTAAAATAGACACATCTTGAATTGAATTACCCGATTGAGTAATCTTTTGTGTCAGCTAGTGCAGAAACACTTCCGGTGGCTTGAGGTCTTCCACCCATAGGTTTTGATTGTTGATACAAATATTGCAACCCAGCTTCTAGCCTTTGAAACATTTCTTCTCCTCAGACTTCACGCCAAAGAGTTGAGGACAATCTTTCTTAAAGTGTGCACCTCCCCTCTCATAACACTTGAGACCTCATTCATTAGTCTACCGCGGCATGTCATATGGCTTATATGATTTCCCTTCGGAAGATCCTCTCTCTTCTGTTTTGACTAGACGGCTTGGGTCGACCTCTAATTATTATAATATATAATGATTATCAAAGTTAAACTGTTCTTTGTTTGGCAGGTGCAGCTTGTTTTTTTCATTTTATGTTTTTGTAGTGAAATTCAATTGTGGATGTTGTGTTATATTTTATATTGGCAGTGGTAAACGTATGGTTTGACAATTGTGGTGTAATGTATATTAAGTATTTTCAGCGGTACAACTAAGGTAAGATTAGGCAGTTGAAATGTGATGTTTTATTTTTCTTTTATTAAAGTCTAAGAAGATAATTACGATGACGTTTTATCTGAGTAATTGTACATAAATTTTAGGAAAGTTACTGATAAACCGAAGGGGTTATATTTTTATAAATAGTGTTATGTTAGTAAGAATAAATTCATGAGTTAGTATTAAATATATTAAAAAGTTGAGAACTTTTATTATTGGTAAATATACAGTCGTTCATAGATTGTGTGGCGGTGTTTTATATGCAAGATTGAATTGATGTGTATTCTTTTGATATAAATTGGGGTTTAATGAATTGAGAATGTGATGTGTATCAGCAAAAGGAAGAAAGACGGAATTGATGTATATTCTTTTGATATAAATAAATTGGGGTTGAATGAATTGAGAATGAGATGTGTATCAGCAAAAGAAAGAGGACTTCGCCCGTAAGACTATGGGAAAGCCGTGGAAAGTGCATTGCGCCTCTCTAATGGTGAGCAGGGGGTTTTAGCTCTGTAGAAGCAAATGACTAGTAAACTATGCTTGGTAGTACAACTGGTGAACTTTGCCTGTAGTCTCTTTGAGAGAGTGAACTTCGTCCGTAAGTCTTTGGGAGCAGTGAGAAATTCTCTCTAGTGGTGAGCAAATGGTTGGTAAGCTACATGCGTCAATTGTAGTTGGGAACTTGATATTTGCTTAGTTCTTGGAGAGCGAAAAGCTAGAAACTATGTGAAAGAGTGTAACAGCTATGAAAGTAGTTTATCAAGTGACTTTGTGTGAGTCAACATGTTGCGTTGAGATCACTGGTGTTTTTGAACTAGTGTGTGATATCACTTTCAATTAACTGGATTCAACGACTCTATTTTAAATACAAAAATATGAATATAAAATTGATATAGAATATAAGATTCAGTTATGAATTTAGGATATTTACATTCTATATTATGATATTTACATTCTATATTTAATAGATTCTAATAGAATTCTTTAAAATTATTTTATTGAATGTTTAGTAAACAAATATTGTGTTGTTATGAGGTGTAGATAAGACCATGGGTGTGGTTAGAATGTTGGGTGAGGCATTTGATGTGATTTTTATATTATTTTTTTGTGAATTGTGATTGTAAGGCGGTTGTTTTGTATATTAGCTCACCCTTGTTTTGTATGTGTACGACTACAATGATTGTAATTTTATACGGGAGTGCAAATACGAATGAAGAGGCACAACAGTGAGGAGTCACACCAGGAACTATGTTGTGTATTATTATTTAGTAGTCGTATTCAGAGAAAAAGCATAATATGTTTCCAAGGAATATATCATGAATCATGAAATATAAACAAAGACGGAATATATACATCGCACAGTAACTAACAAAATGTGAAGGTGAGAATGATTCAATGGTTGTAGCAAACTAAAGTCCTCCATAATGAATATAAGATCCCCCAAGAATAGGTGATAGAGAAATTAGAATTTAAAGGAAGAAGTGCTTAGAGAAGAGTAAGCACATAGAAGGATGGAGTGAGACTCACATTAAGAATGTCCTACTTTCTACTCGCTCCCATGCTAAATTTCCTCATGGACCTCCTCAAGATGCCTGCACTTTGAGAGTTAGTTACCCCATTTATGCTCCTTAACTCATGTGTCTTTGCGGTCTTCTTTTCTCACCTCATCGGACTATTTGCCAACTGTTGGCACAAGCAAGCTTGAAGCAAAGAATTGATAAAGCCATGTGCATGAAGATCTTAAGTGTTTGATAAAGTTTGATGTTTTGTGTGCCTTAGTGTGTCTCTTTTAATCTGTTAAAATGGGTCTTAACAGGTTAAAAGGCTTACTGTATATAGTTTCTAGTATGAATGCATTCAATCAGTTGAATTATTTTTCAATCGACTGATTTCACTTAAGTCAGGTGCTGACTGTACGGAAAATTCAATCGACTGATTTCACTTAAACCAAAACTATATAAGTTGTGTTTTCGCGAATAGAGGTGCGAATCTGATTTTTTCTGAACCAAATCGTGTCATTCATCTCTGGGAAGCGTTCTCTCTCTGCAATACACAGCTGGAACTCGTGGTTTGAAGATCTTGGTTGATTTTGGAGGCATTTTGGCTTGTGAGTAGCTTGAAGAACACATGTATGGTGTGCTAGGGACAACCACCATCAGGTTTGGATGTTCTTGTGCCTCTGGATGGTTTGCCTGATGTGATTTCAGGTCTGCAAGTGTGATTCTTGTAGGTTGTGGTTCTAGATTTTTGTGAGTCAAAAATCTTGTGTGTTTTGTGTTCAAAAGTGTAATATTGGTTTGTGATTTGTAAAACTTTTGAATATAGTGAAAACCAGGCTCAGGTTGTCCTGGTAAACTGGATGTAGCTCTGTGATTGAGTGAACCAGTATAAAAACAGTTGTGCAATCTTCTTTCCCTCATCTCTCTCTTTGAAACTCTTTAAAAACTCAAGAAAACCAAGCAATTTGATCTTTGGTGTGATTTAATGCGTTCGTGTAATCTGAGGCTTTATACTTGTTATAAATATTGATTGGAACATGTCTTGTATATAAAAGATTGTTATTTGAGTTGAATTCGCAAATGCTGCATTCTGCATAATTCTCCAGTATTTTAGTCGACTGAATTGCATTTTTAATCGACTGTTTCATAGAATCAAGAACAATTTAGTCTGCTATTTTATATTTTAATCGACTGAAAGTGTACTGGTCTGTTGCATTTAGTCCATTAGATTCAATTGAAAAGAGATTTAAGCTTTCGAAAAAGTTTTATAAAGCCA
>Ga0214543_1004832_pt1 | contig 25301 bp, 14 predicted proteins | sample CNSS2metaG_FD_160094 | JGI IMG/M metagenome (GOLD analysis project Ga0214543, IMG submission 160094) | Root nodule microbial communities from cowpea collected in UCLA plant growth center, Los Angeles, California, USA - CNSS2 | ecosystem: Host-associated > Plants > Roots > Nodule | place: USA... | reverse complement strand
TAAAAGATTTTTAATTTATGTTTTTAAACGTTAAGTAAGATAATCTTTTTGTTTATATATATATATATATATATATATATATATATATATATATAAAAAATATATATTTTTTTTTTTTTTTTTATTATATATAAAAAAAAAAAAAAAAAAAAAAAAAAAAAAAAAAAAAAAAAATATATATATATATATATATATATATATATATATATATTCAAAAATAAGTGTTATATAAAAAAAAGAAGATAAAAAATAATAAATTGTTAAAAAAAATAATAATAAATAAAAGTTAAATAATAAAAGATTTTTAATTTATGTTTTTAAACGTTAAGTAAGATAATCTTTTTGTTTATATATATATATATATATATATATATATATATATATATAATTAAAAAATATATTTTCATTTTTTATTAATTAATAAATTCAGAAATTAAAAATTAAAAATAAAAATTAAAAATAAAAATTGTGGATTGGAGGGAACAGTTTTTTTTTTCTTCTATCCCAACTTCTTCCAACTGCTGCCCACCCCATCTGCTAATGAAGTTAACACAAGAACCAGGGGGTTACCACACAGACACGTAAAAAAATTTTCATCATATAAATATGCTCGGCATTTTTTTTGGCACCATGGCTATGCAACTTTTTTATTGAAATCATTGAATTCGGAGTTGCAACAAAAGAGAACCAATTGGTAAACCAACAATTTTTGGAATCAAAAGCAGAATTGCAAAAGAGGTACGCATTTTCTATCTTCAAATCTTTTTTTGTGTTATATGATGATCTGAGTTGAGAGCATGGCGATTGATTATATACCAGTAAAAGAAGTCCCAATTGAAATGAATATCACATCACAAAAACTCTTCTCTGTCTTCTGTTTTCATACAATGGCAAAACAATTAACAATGAAATAAAAAGGATTTAGATTGCCGCTATAAAATAGGATTGTGGTAGTGAGCATTAAGGGAAACGTTGGAGGTAGTTTGAGTTGGTATTGGAATAACTTGGGGTTCAGTTCCGGAGAAATGAAGTCCTTGTGCGAGAGAAAAGACTGCCGAAATGGCTCTGTTCCGACGCTGACGGTGGCAGTGACGGCAAATTTACGGTAGTCTTGATGGCCCGAAGAAGACGCGAGTAGTGGAGACAGTGCAACGGTTTTTCGCGATCATGAGTGGTGTAGTGGCGAGCAACGCCGTGCCGACGTTGCCAAAAACTGAGAGTGGTCGCCGTCACCGTTGACGGCTTTGCCACGAGCATGATTGCGTTTTGAATGGTGGCCGCATTTGATGGTATGGTAGTGTAGGGATGGAGGCGAAAATCTATAGCTGCCGTTACTGTTGGTGGTGGCACAACGATTGCCGCCGGTGGTCTAGGTCGTGAGTTAGTGCGGCAGTGGTATTTCGTGGAAAGGAAGAAGATGAAGTAAGGGTTAGGTCATTTGTGCTGTGCGTTTTGTTAATTAAGGGTAGCAAATTTAACCTTTTTTTCATGCACCTCCATAATTTAATTCACGCACCCCCTCTTCTTTTATTAAAGTTAGCATATTTAAGTTTTTACTTCAGGCACCACTATAATTCATTCACGCACCACCTCTGTTTTAATTAAGGTTAGCATATTTAAGTTGTTTCTTCACGCACCTCCAGATTTCAGTTTATGCACCCTTGCTTTTAATATTGGATTTTGTTTATTTATTTGCTTCATGCATTCCCCAATGTAATAACCCCACACCCCTTTCATTAAGTTTTAGTTTACTTTTCGTACATGCGTTTTCACTAAGCACACACCCATTTCCTTTATTTTTCTTCTTAGATATAATGTGTTTACTTTACTTTATGCACCCCGCGCTTTACTTTATGCACCCCGCGCTTTACTTTATGCATCACATTTCCGCGTTTTTTAAGTAAATTTCATATTTCAATCACGTCATTTTCAAAAAAATAATAAAAATATTTTAAAATTGAAATAAAAATTTAAATCATTTTCAAAAATAAGAATAAATAAAAATTTAAAATTATTTTCTTTATTCTTTGTTTTGGTGTCTAATCGGCCGCTCGTGTCACACGACACTTTCTTTTAAAAGGTAAAAATAAAAATTATTTTAGTGTCTAATTGATCGTTCGCGTCACATGACACTTCTATTAAAAATATAAAAATTATTTTAGTGTCTAATCGGCCGCTCGCGTCGTACGACACTTTCTTTAAAAATGCAAAAATATTAAAAATGTTTTTGTTATCTAATTGACCGTTCGCGTCACATGACACTCTCTTTCTTATCAATAAATAAGTTATAAAGAGGTATTTGATGTCTAATCGACCGCTCGCGCCGCACGACATTTCCTTTCAAATATGTCAAAAGACAACTTTCAAAAGTTAAATCATTTAATCAAACAATTTTATAAAGAACTACGTAGCCCTGATTTCTTATTTTTAATGAGGATACGTAGGACCAAGGTTAATCCTTGTCGGGTCCTTTTCACTCAAAAATATATTTATGTTCTTACTTTTGGGAAAAATAAATATTTAAAATAAACACATCTCTTTTGCAAATTTAATTAAAGGTATCGCCTTTGGGCGGGCGCGGTAGGGTGCTAATACCTTCCCTACGCGTAACCGACTCCCGGACCCTAAATTTGGTTCTCCTGGACTTTATATGTTTTATGGTTTTCCATAGTTTTCCAGAATAAACTATGGTGGCGACTTCAAATCTCTATTTTCTAAATGAATTTATTTTAGTTCGTCATCCCGTCGCAATTTAGGTTGCGACAGTTCGAAACGCCTGTTATTTGATATGTCATAATGGGGGCGGGTCGCTCCTCCTTCTATGCCCCGGGTATAGTGCTTGAGATGACCGGCGTGTATCAACTCTTCTATCTTGTCACGCAAAGTTTCGCATTCCTCAGTTGTGTGCTCATTGTTGCGATGATATCGGCAATACTTGCTCATGTCTGCGTTTGGTGGGTTCTAGAACTTCCTGGGTGGTGGGATTAATGCTTCTTATAGGACTTCATCTAGGATGCGAGACTTAATGGCGTTCAAGGGGGCATAGTTGGAGAATCTAGCTTGTTTCCGTTCTCTCGGGTGGTTTGATTCGCTCGCCACTAGCTCCTTAGCGGCTTTCTTCGTTTCTGCTTGAATTGTATGGCCAGTGGGTTTGTATTCGCTCTCATCCTCGGTAGGAGGGACCTCCACCCTCGAGTGCGTCGAATAGGGTTTTCCAGCCGCCTTATCCACTTCTATCTTTCGCTTGAGGCGGGAGTTCTCTTCCCGTAACTCCTCCATTTCATCCGCGTTCCTCTTCTTGTACTCTGCGAATTCTTGTTGCATTCTGGCTTAGGCCCCTAAAATGCGTGATATATCTGATGAGGGGCCTGTGTCTCCAACCTCGGCTGTTGGGACCACGATTGGGACCTCTACTGCTCTACTTCTTGTGGATACCATCTTGTCTTTGGAGTCGTCGGGTTTTTCGAAGTACTTTTCGGCCCCATGGTAGGCGCTAATTGTTCTTACTGGGACCAAACTGTATTCCGCAAACCTGTTGGAGGACTCTTGTATTCGGTTGCAGGTGAGTCTTCTCTTGCTCGGGTGAACTTCGAGGACGACGCAAGGGGAGCTGCAAAAGACACTCTGATGCCTAAGTTAGCATTGGTGATGTTAGAATCTCAGGGAATATTTAATGCGTAATCAATACATAAAATAGTGAGCTATTTATACCCTTTTTACCTGTGGGTCCTACCTGTCATAGGTTTTTGGGCTTGAATTCCCTTTTTCTAATTACCTTTGGGTCCAGAGCTAAGGAGTAAATTGCCAATTGGTCCTTCAAATGTTATCAATAATTGCCAGGGGGCGTGACGAGTGCTCGGTAGTCGGTATGCGGTCATGTGGATCTCAGCTCGCCGCGTCCTTCTTGTCTACTTGGCTCTCGAGTGGTTGTGATCAGGTGTGGTCTACTTCATTGGGGCTCTAGGGAGTAGTCGGCCTAAGGGAAACGCTAAGGGTCGCGTTCTTTGTGAGGATTATTACTAGTCACATGTCGTATGGGAAAGCATATTGGAGTGGGCGGCTCTTAAAGGGTGTTTGATGTCTGAGTGTCATATAGGCTAACCCTCGGCCTGGAGTGGTCGACCCTAAGGGTGTTGGTGGCTGTGTGCCATATAGGCTAACCCTTGGCCTGGAGTGGTCGGCCCTAAGGGGGCATTGGTAGTTGTGTGCCATATTGATGTGATCCCAACAAGGCTTATAGCTTGGGTCAACGCCTAGACCCAAATCATGCTCAAGGCCCAATACATGGCCCACATGCACCTTTAAGTCCAAGCCCACCAAGAGGCCCAATAACAAGGAGCATGCTAAAAAAGATCCAATTGAGCTTCATTCAAGATGGCCCAAACCCACATGGGCTTCTCACACTCTTCACATGGGCCAAAGAAGATGTGAAGATTTGAAGAGGTGTCTCAAAGAGCAATAGAATAGCAATAATATTGGCCCATTGTTTAGGCTTTGCTTTCCAGAATAATAAGTCAAACAATGAGTAGTTGAATTGATAAAATTGGGCTTGACTAAGCCCAATAGGAGATTTGGCCATGAGCTATCAAAAGAGCCAAGGTGGACTAAGTGGAAGTCAATACTTCTTCCTACACCTCATGGATCCAAAGCATCCAAGGGTTAGGAATGCTTCCTCCTTTTCCAAGGCATCATCCAATGGCCAAGATCAAGCCTCCTTCTCCAAGCTTGATCTAAGGGCCAAGATCAAGGTCCACTCCATCCAAAGGCTCTCCTTTCTCATGTGTAAATGGCTTCATATAAAAGCCAAAATTTTACTCATTTGTAGACACTCTTGAATGTTTTGTGCAATAGACACTTTGAGTTGAGAACACTCCTCACTATTGTCACTTGAGAGTCATCTTTTAGAGAGCTTACTCTCTTTACCTCTAGCCCTTTCCTAGGCTAGAACCACCTCTAAATCATTCATCCTTTCACCTATCCATTGCAAGCAAGAGCCTACAAACTTGCCTTCCACTCTTCCATGCTTCCTCCATCATTTCCGCTGCACTTGGTGCTTCATGTCTTCACCAAGCTCCATCACATATAGGCTAACCCTCGGCCTGAAGTGGTCGACCTTTAGGGTTGCCGAGGACCGTATACTCGTGGTGTGGTTAGGACAATACTATTTATTTTTTATTTTTATTCTTTAAACATCCGTTATTTTAATAGTTATTTTTTTATATTTAGTTATTTTTTAAATAAAAATAATTATCTACATCTATATTTTTATATTATTATATAAAAAAATTCTTTATTTTAATGTGGATAGTTTTTGCAATTTTATTCTTAAGTATCCGTTTTAAGTAATTTTTATTTAATTTAATGATTTATTTTTATTTTACTATTTTTTTAAATCTAAAATTATTTTTATAATAAAAAATTAAGTACAAAATAAATTTATTTTTATAATTATAATAATACAAATTTAATTATTCTTTATTATTAAAAAAACTATAACACACGCATTTGTTTCATGAATAAATTAAAAAAAAAAATATATAACATTAAAATTTATTCATAAGGTATATTGGTAAAATGCCTGATTATGTTAGAAGTAGATTGAAAAAAAAGAGTAGAAGTTAAATTATCTATTTTGTATATCTAATTATAAATTATAAACATATTACTCATCTACCTATCAATAAAACCTATTAAATCTCAATGCATAGTTTACGAGAATTTCAACATTTTATTGTGAAGCTGGTTTCAAAACAAGATTAGGAGAAAGAATAAGATCCACCTGCCATCTTCTGAACCTGAAAATAAGGGGAAAAAAATGAACAGTTGTTGTCTACAGTATTTTTGGTAGCAACTGTGTGTTTGCATTGCCACCTCAATTGTCTTAGTCTTACTGATAACAAAAATGTAATTAATCACATTACAGTGTTTACAGTCACAGTGTGGTAAACCACCTCGCATGGTATATAAACCTCTCATTCACCAATTTCTTCTACCTTCCTTCTTCTCCGCTTCACACCAAGTTTTTGTTTGAAGACACAGAGGTTCCAGAATCTTCTACTTCATCTCCTCCTAATCCTCTTCCATTCGTTTTCAGATCTGAATTTTCCTCATGTATTTTCTTATCGTTTTCCTTTATTTAATTTTGGATTTTATGTATTATGTTTTTTTCGCTAGCAAACGGATTGGGAGAACTTGCAAAACGGTTTTAGGAATTTGTGATCTGGTGAGGCATGAATGCTAGAAGGTTAGTGTGAACTAAATTCATGTTTTCTCTGGTTAATATGTTCCGGAAAAAGTGTCGGTCGTTACTCGATTCAGTTACGCGGGGAAATTGTTGTTAGATCCGTTGATACGACGTCGTAGGAGGCTTTGGATTTTCTATCTCGCGCTGGTTTGAATCGATCGATGGGTTTGATTTATTGGTGAATCGTTGATGCGTTTTAGTGTGGGTTGTTTCGTTGATCTCAAAATACACCGTTTTATGATTCCTTCACCTTCCAATTGGAATAAGAGTTCCTTTGATCCTGCGATGACTGAATTATCTCTGGCGTTTAGATTCCTGTAACAAATATGAGGGGAGATGTTTTATAAATTGAGGTTGAATTGTATTCATTAAATGATTAAACAATGCTTTCCTAGTTTCGCATCTTGGCATATACTTCCTTAAACGAGTTACCAATCCCATGCAGTGTTTTATTCGTGTTAGATGAACAACTTTTTGTTTTTATTGTCTATGTAAGTCATTATATGTATTGGAGCCTTCGTGTGGACATTTTTGTTCGAGTCGTATTGAATGTAAGAGAAAAGTTAAATTGGAGTAACATATCTGTTACCATGGATACTGGAAATGACGATATGGTTGATGCTCACAGCGAATCGAGTTTTATGCATGTTTTCATGTGTATTCAAATAAGCTATGATGAATTTGTGGTGGAATAATGGATATGCGTGTGTAACATAATAGAGAATGACATTCTGCTGTTATATTTGTTTAGTAAATATCGAGTGACCATTTACTTCCGAGGATAAGAGGTGATAAAAGATTTTGTCCCTCATTATTTTGTAGAAAATTTTTTCTGCTGCAATTTAATCAGTAGTTAGGGTTATTTGGTCTCTGTTTACAATTTTTGTTTTTTTAAGAAATGCTTAAGTGTATGATGTGTCTTCCCCCCTGATATAAGCAATGCAGAGACAGCCTTTCTTTCGAATTTCCTTATGATTTAATTCATTTTATATATCTAGAATCCTTGATGCTTTATGCGCTTATGGAAACATCAAATAAGTGAAACTATCTTGCTTGTGTATTATTTGACCATCTGGCTCATATCACAGCATTGTATACTATTATTTTTTTCTGTTTCAGAGATGGCCGTAATAACAGAGTTGCACTTTTTGATGGTATTGAGGAGGGTGGCATCAGAGCATCGTCTCTTTACTCAACTTCCTCCCATGAAATTGATGAACATGATAATGAACAAGCATTGGAGGGATTGCAAGATAGAGTCAATCTTCTGAAAAGAGTAAGTTTACTATTGCTTCTAATGTCATGTTATCTTTTCTGTTCAGAACTGAAAGGTAAATTATACTGCACGAATTAATCTGCTGGATCGGAATTGAATTCTTGGAATATATATAATGCATTAAAGCTCGGAGCTGTTCCTTCGTTCCTTGCTTTAAATAATTTCAATTTTCAAGTTTTTGTTATCTTCCATTCTTTCATCGAATCATTGTTTGACCCATATTTTCATTACTTCTTATTCTATTACGGTGTAACTGATGCCGTTCCATTAGTGGAGTATTATAATATCTATTTGGTTCTTGTCTTCTTGAAACCCTTTATAATAGTGTTTAAAGACCTTGGATGCATGTAAATGTATATCCTGTAAATTTATTAACAATGGGCAATTTTGTGATAGTTTTAACGAGCATAGTTTCTACAGTTGTCAGGTGACATAAATGAGGAAGTGGATAGTCATAACCGGATGTTGGATCGTATGGTGCGTACGAGCAATTACTGAAAATGTTTGCATTTTCTCTGATATATCATGTTATCTGCTGGTAACCTGTTGGCATTTTATATAGGGAAACGATATGGATTCTTCGAGAGGGGTCCTCTCGGGCACTATGGATAAATTCAAAATGGTATGTGAACTGTCTTGTTTACATTTTTCTCTATACATTTGTTGTCTTTTCCATTCCTTCTGATTCGGGATAGTGTCAATAGATGTGGTAGGGATATAGTGTTTTCTTCCTGTATCAGGATCAAGTATTTATTTTTGTGTCTTTTTTTATGATATTGTGTCATCTTTCAGGTATTTGAAACAAAATCCAGCCGAAGAATGTTTTCTCTTGTAGCATCCTTTGTTGTGCTTTTTCTTATAATATATTATCTTACTAGGTAATTGATCTTTCCCTCAGTTGTCAGCTATATGTTAGATCGGAAAGGAAGCTATTTGCTCTATTTCTCTAATTAGCTATACTGCGTGTAACATGTTCCTTTGTGTTTGTATAAAGATTTTGACGTTTCATTTTATCCAACTGGTAATGTCAATATCTAGTTTGTATACCAAAAAATATAGTTTGTTGACGAAAGAAGATCCAGAAAAGTTCTTGGTCTAACAGGGAACTTGGCATTTATTTGGTTATGGTATAGTCTCCTCCTAATTGACGTGTGGACGACTCTGAATGAACTAAAACTCGGTTGAATAAGTTGAACGAACTGACCCTATTGATAACGTTCATATTTATTTAGTTTTTATATTTATACTGTTTTATGTTGAATTAGTTTCATCACTTTTTGGCTTTGATTAATTTATTCTAGTGGTTGAATCTGAACTGGAAGTCTAGCAGTTCAAGATCACCGTTTACGTTAAGGTTTGTTTTTTGCTCATGTATTGTCAGTTGTATATTGTGCGAAAGTCACTTTTGTTGTAGCTGTTTTAAATTTTAAGCGTCTTGATCAGTTTTAAATGTTTTCAATTATATTACTTTACGAATTTTTTCAACTTTTTTTCTATGGCAGAAAGGGTAATCTTTCGAAAGCCTAAACTCCCAGTCATCTTCAAACCGTCCACGGTACTTGACCAAAATAGTGAAGATTATCCAAACATTGCAAGAAAAATGGATTAATGGTATTGCTGATTGATGTGAAACTATGTACGCTCCCTATAAAAAACTACAATTAAGCCAACCTTATTAAGGCAACATTATATGACCATCTAGTCTTTTATGTTTGACACAGTCCTGAAGGTAAAAGATATATGTGACCAAAATATCAAAGTTATTATTTGATAATGTATTAGAATTTGTGAAATTCTACTTATAAATCAACTTCTTGTATCACCAAACACACTTGGAGATGCAATTTGAACAAGGTCAAAATTCTAACTGGTTGTGAGTTCGAGATACAAAACTTAATGGAAAATACTATATGGAGCGTGAGAGAATAGAGGGGCTTTGATTTTGGAATTTACCCAAGATTTTGTATCCAGGGTGTCGTGTCCTTAGAATGGAGTTGCCCCTGTATACAAAACAATATTTCTTTACTTTAACAAAAATAGTACATATTAAATAATAGGGTAAATAAATATTGATATATTTTATGTTTAGTATAATAGAAATATTACAGGTTTAGTATAATCATTTTAGTTTTGTTGGTTTTATTAGAACACTATTAATGATTAATCTGTTTGGTCTTCAATAATCATTTCGCGTGTTTATTAAAATAAAAAATCAAATTAATATGCACATTAACTTTGAAAAAAACCACTAAGTATTTTAAATTTACCAACTAAAATGCAAATAGAAAAAGGCTTACTTTATGTTGTCTCCGCCTAATAACGAGAATCACATAAAATGCCCGTTGGCTCCAAATCAATTGTAAATTGTGCCGAAAAATACCACAATTCATATTTTAATAATCTTAACATGGAAATTATGAGATGTACTTGTTTCAATAGTAGGAAACTTATGAGATCTATTTCCCTTAGACTATCCTTAGTTATTTATTTTGCCATATAGCATTGTAAATATCACTTTTTCATAATTGCTATGCATGCCGCATTCCTTTGGTACTAATATAATTTCAAACATCTAGACAAAATATTTCCACACACGCTTCTTCTACATCTACAAGAAAAATGCATATTGTGCATAACTAAACTTGGGAACTAAAATTCAATAAAAAAAAATCTTATCTTATTGATGAGTGCGTAGTTGTGACTTCATTTAATCTTTAATTTTGAATCTTGAATTTTTGTCTTTAAAGGATTAATTTAAATAAGATTTGTGATAATTAGGTTTATTGAGTTTGTGAAATAAAAATACTTTAAAAAGTGATTTTGGATTACATAAATTATTTATGGATATTTTAATGTTTGTTGATGCAACTGAAACTAAGTTAAACTTGTTCAAGGTGTAAAAATAAATTGATAAAAATTACAAAAGACCTTCAAAATAAGGTCAAAACGAACAAACTTTGGAAAAATTTGTCCTACACCCCTTACATTACTTAAACACTCCTCTTTTACAATGAGGGCACACAAAACCTATTTTTGCACCACCGTAATTTATCTATTTTCACCCCTTTTATCACTCACAAAATCTGTCCAACCAGAAAGAAACACGTGTCATGATCTTCCACACACCAATTTGTCCAAGCACGTGCTGACACGTCATCATCTTCAACCTTCATCTTCTTCAAGTCATCAGCCACAAAAAATAACCATAATTTTGCGAGAAAAAGGGTGATGAAGGCATGACCACCACACCTAATACCATGAATGATTATTTTGATTCTATTAAGGCTTAATTACAGATTGGGTAATGTGTTCTTGGTTTATTTTGTTCATGTTTAATGAGTTAGGTTGGCTGCCATAGATGAATAGATGTATACATTGCTTAATTGCATATTGAAATACGTTTTTAATCCTCGCTTAGTGGGTTTGAATGAGTGGATTGGGTGATTCCAGAACCCTAATTACGTGACATGTGATGAGTGAAATTGCATTCAAATTCAAGGAAGTCAATACTGTTTTTAATCTGCTTTATTAACATTTGCAAATTTGTTTAATTTATTATCATAATTCTGGAATCTGCCAACCCTCTCTTTGTGTTGAATTCCATCTGGAAATCTCTTTGAATGAAAGGTTTGGTCACCAAGAGACGACCTTGGTTGAGCTGCTGAGTATTACATTTACATGTTTTATTTGATCGGGTATGACCTCAATCAAAATCCCTCAAATAAAACTCCATAAAATTTTTACCAAATATAGCCCCTCTATGGCTCTATGCCTTATCAACGCCACTTACAATATTATATGCTCCCATGTAAGGAATTACACGATCATCGCCAAACACAAACAGATAGGGTGAGCTAACATATAAACACACACACACACACACACACACACACACACACACACACACACATATATATATATATATATATATAATCACAAATCAATGTACACACACACATACACTCATCAAAGAACACTATCCTCTGATTCCATAAACCATGGCCACCACCATGTTCATCCACGTTCTACATCTTTGAAATGATAACCTTAAGATATTCTTTGCTGCCACCACTTATAAGCTACAACTTGTAGAACACATAAGGTAAAAAATCATTCTACAGACCACACTTCGCAACGCTTGGTGGAGTTTCCAATACGAACCACAGTTCGTACTCTCGACATAAGATTAGCACGTCACTAGCCACAACCTGTGATTGCTCAATCGATTGGAGACCCTCCGTATGAGTCACAACTCGCACACTCACACTAGTAAGACATACCATTCCAAGCCACAACTCAAGGAATGCCATGTATTTACCCTCCATCTCGAGCCACAACTCAAGGGATGCCATTCCAAGCCACAACTCAAGGAATGCTCCAGCAATGTCCATCCTTAAGGTATCACCCAAAGACTTGTAGACTACACACATCCAAAGCACACAAGCCACAAGTCGTGTAAAACTCTAAATCTTCTTTTGCACATGAAACCACTTTTCCAAGCACACCATACAAATACTTGACCGTGGACCCAGGATATACATGCTTCCATGAACCTTCCCACTCGTTGTCTTGCCTCTACGAACCTCCCCGCTCGTAGTCCAACTCTACGGACCTCCCCGCTCGTAGTCAAACACAAGTGATCGAACAACTACGAACCTCCACGCTCGCAGTAACCATCAAGTGTGAGCACAAAAAATATGAACCTCCTTGCTCGTATCTTCACACGAGAGCATCATAAAATGAACCTCCCCACTCATATTATCACGTGTTCACCACCAGCCATGAATGTACCCGCTCATGACATAGTCAAGCATCTCCTAGTCCAAGCCCAACATCACAAACACGCAAAACACAAGCCAATAGAACACACTGCTCTCTACGCTATCGCTTGGCGTTGCCTAAGCACCAAAACGCGATATTCCAGCACAGACCGCCTGACAAAACTTTCTCGTCGCCAGGTGCTAGATAGATTCTAGAGCCACTGTTTAAATGCTATCACTTGACGGTTCACTCCTCACCGCCAAGCGCCACTCACTCCAAGGACATCCCTGGTACTTCTATCGCCTGACGGCCTTCCCCGCGCCGCCAGGCGCTATACCAGTTACGTGCCAGCTACTGATTTAGCACCCCAAAAACAATTTTAGCACCCCATACCTAAGTCCAATTTATTATTTTATAGGTCTATATTTAGCAATTTAACTTAAGATTACACTCCAATATATTATATAGTTCAATAATATAAATTCGCAGTATGCACAACCATCTACTCTCATGCCAACACTTAAGTGAAACCAAAATCATCATGTTCTCATAGTTGCCCAAAACCCATCATGATCATGCAACACTCGGTCATAGTGACATCATCAGTAGTGGCCTTTTTATCACACTTATAACATCATACATTCGAGCTAACATATATAGATTTATATATTTAACATGGCTTAACAAGTACTGCCAAAAACATACTTATGAATCACGCATCTATATATATATATATATATATATATATATATATATATATATATATATATATATATATATATATATATATATATATATTCACATTCACAAATCAAGGTCATACCAACAGTTAAGCACACTTAAGCATCTATTACTAATCATACTCTTAGGGAATTCAAACAACAATCATGAATAACATATATCTCTATCTAGAGAGCTCCAATTCAAATCTCCACCATTCAAAGTAACGAACTACCTATTATGAACCCTCTGTAAAAAATTCAGCTAAATTGAACGATTAACGAACTAGGAAACGCGGTTTTACAAAAATTGTGCAAACTAGAAAAGTCGTAGTCGCCCAACGACTAGATCTAGCCGTCCAGCGAAACAAGACCAGAGACTTGGTGCCCATAGGTAGGAAACCACCGCCGACGTTCCCTGCTGCGCGAAAAATCTGAAAAACATCGTTTTTCATGAAAAGATAGTTATTACACACCTCCAAAGCATTCAAATACGTGATCTACTCATGCAATTTATAAAGCACACATGCAAAGAGATTACATAAGTTCCCAAAACACCAAAACATGTCATAGAAATCAACCACAATTGCAGAACTGGGAAAGTCCAATTCGTGTCGCCTGGCAGTTTCTACCCTACTTCTAGGCGGTTCATCACCAATCTAGAAAAACAACACATGATTCATGCATCGCCTGGCGGGCCTTCAATGCCAGCAGGCGGTTTCTGAAAAAATTCCAGAAATGTGAAAACCAAGTAAATTTTGATCAAGCACAGGCATCACAGTTACGTATTATGCTACGAAAAAAAATCACAAAATAAGTATGCACACAAAGGAGCTCCCCTAACCTGGTGTTTCTTGCTCCAATTGAAAATCTTAGAGTTGCTTTTTGATCCACGAAGGTTTCCACTCTTTTCTCCACTCCCAAACGCGCACCAGCTCTTAAATTCACACACTAATGGCATCCACAACACTCGAACTTAAGTCTCCACATAATAGCCAAGTACTCTCAACTACTTGAGCTTGCATTATTCCTTATTTTCTCTTTCCACATTAATTAACTTAGGAATTCCTGTCCTCGCATTTAATAAATAAATATCTATTTATTTAGTTAATTTTCTTGGATCTTACAAAAATAATATAATGGGAGTATAATAGCGTTTGTAAATGCCATATTTTGCACATACAAATGTGGCAATTATAAAATTGTCATATTATAAAGCAAATTATGGCGGTTTTTCATAACCACCATATTAAAACCGCAATATTTACCTCAAAATTTTTGTAGTGTTTGATTAGATTTGGCTAATCCTTTTAAGAAGTTATTTTGAAAAGAAAAAACATTCAAGGGTGCTGCCAATCTATGGCCGTGGGTTTTCATGCGTTGTGGTATGACGCGTGCAATGTTGTATGCGAGTGCATGATGTAGTTATCTTGTTTTCATGGGCCTATTATAAAATATGCTTTGATGCTTGGAAGGGACCCATGGGATGCATATAACTGGTACACTTTTAATTGTGGTGCAATGCATGCATTAATTGCATATCCATATATTTTCATGTGTTAAAGCATTTTGGTAGCCTTGCATGGGTTTTTCTTCCTCCTCAGGACCTTTATTTTGGAAAGAAAAGTCATGTAGATGTTATCTCCCTTTGGGTTACGAGGTAGTGTATCCTAACGATGCACGGTTGTAGGTGTTGTTTCAACGTTGACGGCGCAATGCGAGGTTAACGACAATTATAGGTGTGGCAGTAGCATGAAAATGGAGGCTAGGGTTTCATGTGTGAGATGGAGGAAGATGATGACGTGGCAGTGTATGGTTGGCCAGTTTAGTAAGTGGAGGATCATGACACGTGTCATCATATGGTTTGATAGATTTGGAAGGTAAGGATTGCCATATGGCAGCATCTGAGTGTATCTAGTTTATGAGTGGAAAGAGGGTTGAAAATAGACAAAGGAAGGGGTGTAGAAGTAGGTTTTTAGTGGTCCACTTATAGGAGGAGTATGTAAAATAAAAATTGGGGGTGCAGAAGTGATTTTTTCAGAACTTGCTAATTTCAGCCTTATTTAAAGGTGATTTGTAACTTCAATCAATTTATTTTCCCACCTTGAATGAGCTTAATCTTAACTTCAGTTGCATCAATAAACGTTAAAATATCCAAAAATAATTTATGCAGCTAAAACTCACTTTTTAAGACATATTTATGACACAAGCTCAAACGGCCTAATTATCAGAATTATCAATTAAATCACTCTTTAATTAAACTTGAATTAAACATTAAATGAGGGCAAAAATACACACTCATCACGCTTCCAGACCGCCTGGCGGGGGACGCGTATCACCAAGCGCCAAGCACCTTTGCACACACTGAATTTGCATCTATCGCCTGGCGGAACTAACTCTGTCGCCAGACGCCACGTTTCCCAGGCTTCTCTGATTTCCTTGTTGTCGCCCGACGGTGAGGTATGAACCGCCAGGCACTATACTAGTACAACGAGGTTTCTGGTTTAAAATGACTCAGTGCTTTCCCCCCTTTCTAACCTTTTTCCCTTCACCTTAGCTTGCTAACTTGAGTACTACAATCATGCATTACAACCCATAATTCTTATTCATCTCACCACAGATTAGTTATGAATTATGATCTACTCCAACATGCCATAGGATGATGAATTGATACAATCCAAACATATTACACCCATTTAAACTTGAATTACTAAGTATCCATTTCTTAGTCATTAGTATCTTGTCATATACTAGGTTCTCTGCCCATATCTTTCAAGTCCACTTCAAACTTGATCAATATCTTGGAATAACTAATTCTTCATTAGGTTGTGCAACAATAAATTTCCATATATGTTTCACTACCCTTCTATATTTCCTTTGCATGCGTTTGTCTCCAAACCCAATCAAATCCTAAGAAAATCCAAAATCTTATCCCATGCATTAATTAATATTATCATTGCCTACTCGAAAGTATCACCAAATTCATTATTCTTGTTCTATTTTGGTCTGACATAGAACCCAACTTCCTTCGACACCTCACAGTCTCGTGTTGCCAGGCGATCCAATCCACTCCACTTCCCGCCTTCATTGTCTAGCACGTGAACATAATAACAATGGTGCAAATACTCCATTCTAAATACTACTCACGACAATTCCAATTCAACCAACAATCACTTTACTTCATTCACCAAAATCCCAAATCTGCCAATCCTATTATTCATATATAACCAATATCACTTAAATCCCCTCGTACACACTTTAATTTCGTGATTAACTCTCTCCTTTCCATCACTCTATGGTTAAACACCCTTTTCCACCAATCAGAATTTTCCCAGAACCCAGAAAACACAAAAATCGAGCCAACATGACTCACGTTGCCTAGTGGGTATTCATCACCGTCAGGCAGTTCAAACAAAAACCCAGGAACTGGGTGAATCAGTCATGCGTCGCTTAGCGGTCGGGAGCTTACCGCCAGGTGGTTCCTCTTCAGGAACCCAGAATTAAGCCAAAACGTATGTGTCGCCTGACGGTTATGAATAGCCCGCAAGGCGGTTTCTAGAAAATTTACAAAAACACGAAATTTAACAAAACAGAAGGGGTTCATGTATAATCATCATATACTTACCATGCAATTCGTGCTTAAACGTAAAGATTAACGCATAAAGATCCCCTAACTTGGTTTTCTTTGCTTAATCTTGGATTTCTTTTGGAGTTCCTCCTTGATCACTATGTCGCCTAACACTTCTTCTCAATTCAGTTCCTTGCTTCACTCAATCCTCACAGTACACTCTCCAATTTCGTACTCCTCTCACTATGCAGCAATGGTAAGCACATAAACCTTTCTTCTCACCCAAAATTTACCTTTTAATGGTCTTAATGATAGATTAATGCACTAAAACGAAAATTGCCATTTACTAGAGTTTAATTACCATTCAAGTTTCATTTAGTGGCTATTTCCCAGCCTCCCTTGGCTGCCCATTGTCAGCTAGGGTTTCTCTACCCTTTCACCTTCATGCCAAAACTAATTTTAGCAAAAACAAAAAGAGAAAGTTAATTTATATCTACCAAAGTTCAAACCCATAACCATGCCAATGTCAAATCCATGCACAACCATTCAACTAATTCATGTTTTGTCATAATTTTTAAAACTCTAAGTGTATATTATCATGCATCATGACCAAACATATTATTAAAATAATAATAAATCAATTAACATATAAATGACATACTAAGGACTTGAACCCAAGTCCTCTCAACACAACCAAGTACTCTCAACCACTTAAGTAAGTACTTTTCCACGTCATGCCTATCATAATTAAATGCTATAAAGGCTCCCACTACCCGCATTTATTAATTAATTAATTATTCAATTAATTAATTTTCACGGGTGATAGGTGAGGATAAGGGTAATCTTCGAAGACCCATCCATATGAGCCACGATCTCGTACACTCACATTGGACTTCCAAAACCACCGAGCTACAACCTCAAGTGGTCACGTGTTACCCCTAGAACAAGCTACAGCTCATAAAGGGCCCCTAGCAAGTCATCGCCTCAAAACCTCCATCCAAAGCTATGTAAAATCCTCCATACAATCCACTATGCACTTGGAATCGCCTGACGTATTACCCGTGTTGCCTGGCGAAACCTGGTTCCAAAGCACCAGGCGCCACGCACCTCTAGAGTTCTCTGCTTGACCGTTTACGCTTGGCAGAACCATCTCCACTACTAGGTGCCACCTAATTTTAGTGACCACTGCCACTATTTTGGGTCCCTATTGCTTGGCGGCTCGTCTCGCGTCACCAGGCGCCATACGAGTAGTGTCAATGCTACTGGTTTTTCGCATTTTGGGCAGGTTCTAAAGTACCCCAAGCACTCAAAACACAATTCATAATTTCAATTATACCTATCCAGTCATAATAATATGACTGAATCATAATTTAACATCTTCATTTACCAAATGTCTCACAGTTAAGATCATGCCTTTACTCAATTATTGATGAAATTCACTATCAACTTATTATTTTACCAATTAAAACATGCCACACTAAATTTCAACCAACTTCACAATTTGCACACATTGACAATCTCCAACCAGGCACAATACAACATCACTATCAAGGTAAAACCTTACATTTATACGCATTTAGGTTAAAATACTTTTTTGGTCCCAATTTCAACCAACATCACAATTTGCACACATTTGTCAAATAAGTCTTAATTTTGGTTTTGTGTTCAAGTAGGTCCCAATTTTTGTCAATTTTGTTCAATTAGGTCCTTTTTTTCTAATAGTCTTAAAATCATCAATGGCCATGAATAGTGACTGACAGGTGTTTTAACCTACGCATTTAATCCCAAACATCACATTATCATGCATATGTTTAATTATCTTACATTCATATGTTTCCTTCCCACACCCTCTGCCTAATTAACCAATATTATAAACAAAATTTCCAAATAACCCGCCAAGAAGCCCAACGCGAAGCAGAATCAGAGTGCCACTTTACACCTGATGTGTCGCCTGGCGGCAGTTCATGTACCGCCAAGCGGTGCATACAAATTCTAGGTTCTTCCTAGATTTTCCTACACTAGTACGAGGCCTAACCCCTAATTCTCCATTCAGACATGCATTTTGGTAGTCCTTTAGTGTTCAATCAAACTTATAAAGTTCACTCATTCTATTAAAATTATTTCCATGAAATAAAACACCAATAATAAATAGAGATCATATTTCTTCATCCTTAATCCTAACATGAACCCTACTTCCCAATTATAACCATGTTCATACAATTTTCATCAAGTAATGCAATCTCAAACATTCAATCACATCGGCAACCATACAATTTTATATAAAGATTCCATCCAAGCATCACCAACATCACAAAGTCCACTAAAAATGCAAAAAACCCAGAAAATACGCACAATACTCTTGTATCGTAGAAGACCCGCCAGGCAATTTCTATAAAATTCCAAAAATACAAAGAAATTTAGTACGAAAAAAAACGATAGAATAGGCACCTCAATCATAAATCATGGCACACAATTGTACAAATAAAATTAAAGAATAAGTGGAACTCCCCTAACCTGGATTCCTCATTCCAAACGTGCTTCTAAAATTTCTCCTTGATCCAAATTGCCCTTCCTTTGAACCTCGAACCTTGAGACCTCCTCCCAACCCTCTAACACTCCCCTAACTCCACTCTTTAGGGTTCTAGGGTTTTGAACTCCCTATTTGTGTTTCTTGGCAAGTCATACTTATCTATGATTTTATCATCTGAATTTATGCTCAAGCATACATGCAAAACAGTAGAACAATCAAAATAACAAACAATTGGCATTCACAGGACTCGAACCCAAGTCCTCTTAACCTGACCAAGTACTCTCAACCACTTGAGCTAGTACTATTCATTCTCTTCCCCCCGCATTACTTAACTTAGGGGTTCTCGTCCTAACATTAATTAAATAAACATTTATTTATATCTTTAATTTTCTCGGGTATTACACGTGAGGCAGTGGAGAGGGGAAAGATGTTTCACCCTTAGTTTTGGCTTGTTGCTTATAGTGCTCGGTGTAAGATTCACCGAAGTTGTTACTCGTAAGTCCTAGAGGAGCAGGGGAGACAAGTTCGTGCTGAAATGGTAGAACGACTAGAACCATCTGGTTCTAGGAAACCAGCTCATGTGGTAGGGAACAGGTGGCCGGAAAACCATAGAGTGTGGTAGAGATTATCATACTTGTGCACATGCTTGGTTTGATTTGATTTTAATATTAATTGGTTGACTTGTTACGTTAAATCTGTTTATATAATATTGTTTGCGGTTAGGCCACCCCTGTTTGTTTATTTGTTGTATGTGCGATGATTATATGACTCGTCTGTCATACGGGAGCAAGTGGTAGTACAAGTGTTTCTGACACTGAGTAGATTGACGAGAAGATGAGATGAATTTAGGGTTTTTCTTTCGTTAAGTTTTTTTTGAACAAATGTCAAAGACAATATAACTTTAAGTACTATGGTTATTTGAAAATCTCGAATAATTATTATTTTGAATTATGCGTTTAAAAATAGTATTAAAGTTTTAATTTTTGTTTGTTTTCTATGAAGACTATGTTTTATAAATATCCGTGACATCCTAAATTGGGGTGTTACACCTAGCACTCAGACTTTGTCGAATCAGATGATGCCACCTCATCACCTTCAACCTAGGTCCAAACAACAACGTTGGGATAGATCCAATGTCCCTGCACATGAAACCAGATTGGGAATCGTTGCATCCTTACACACTTGCAGCAGTACGATCCTCCTTCATTCTCCATCCTCTCCAAACCAAAACCCATGCCAACACCTTCGAGCTATCATCTTCTCTATAAGAGCAACCAACTTTGTCATCGTTCACGTTAGAATCACCACAATGCCACGAGATTCAGATCGTGATTCGTTCCATAGCGAAACCCATGCAAACACGAGCTTTGTTCATGCAACTGCATAGGAACACTGAATGTTGGACCATTGTGACAATAACCACGCACTCGCGTGAAGCAAATGGAAAACTCCATGAGCCACCACAAGGAAAAAAACCTTACGCAACACCATCATCGTATCTTCACGCATAACACCATGGAAGAGGAAGGAAAGTCTCACTTGGGAGAGAGAGAAAGTTGCCACGTAATGTAACATCTCGGCCGAACATTACTAATTTAAATAATTAGAATAGGGAAAAGTATGAAATCACATTTCTAATAATTCCTTTTCTCAAAACACGGGAAAATTTACAACATTTATTATACTACAATAAATCAAAATCCACAAACTACGATTGTCGATTACAAACTCTGAATTTGGTAAGATAAATGATCACAAAACGTTTAAAATCCATAAAACAAGAAAAAGTCATAAAGATTTTTCCCCCAAGCTAGCCCCTCTCTGAATCTATGCTTCACCGACACTACTTGCAACATCATCTGCTCCCGTGTAACACATTACACGATCATCGCCAAACACAAGCAAATAGGGTGAGCTCAACACAATAAAACTGCATTACACAATATAATAAATAAGCATACAATATTCCAATAGTTTTAATACTCTTAAGTCTCATCACATAGTATATTATTCTCTCATAACCAACCAGTTTTCTTTCCTATGCACCAACGCCTCTTGGGAAGAACAAGCAACAACCCTTACTTGTTCACCAAAACCTGATAAGAGCATTACTTTCCTTAGGACTTACAAGCAACCACCCTTACCTGCTCACTAAAACTCGGCAAGAGCACAACCCTTACTTGTTCACCAAAACCCAGTAAGAGCATTGCTTTCCCTAAGACTCACAAGCCATAATCCTTAATCTTCGACTTCCAAATCTTCCTCTGAACGCCTCTTGATTCTACACCCTTTGATGATTACATTGATCGATCCTTGCTGTCACGAGTGTGTACTCGCCCCTCCCACTATAAGCCACTACCTAATAGTCCACACGCGGGAATAAATTTGCCACGACCATGATCCGTGATGCTAAGTGGAGTTCCCCAATACAAACTGCAGTCCGTATTTGTCCTAAAACTACCAAACTCGTCGGATAACACCGAGTAGGGCAATCTTCTGGAACCCATCCGTACGAGCCACGATCTCGCACACTCCACTAGACTTCCAAAACCACGACGTTATAACCTCGAGTGGCCACGTGTTACCCCAATACAAGTTGCACTCGTAACTAGGCCCCTAGCAAAGCATCGCATCAAGACCTCCATCCAAAGCTATGTAGAATCCCTCGCGTAATCCATCACTACATCCAAAACCACCTAGCACAACATCCATGCCGCTAGCTTAACTCGCGTTCTAGACCACCTGGCACAACACTTGGCGCTGTCGGGCTCCAACCCACTGGATTTTGGTCCAAGCCTTGTTCTACAACACACCACCTAGCGGGACCACTTCCGTCGCCAAACGCCAACTCTCAGATTTTACCCAGAAACTCTATCAAACAGTGCATAATCAAATGGAAGACATGCGATTTCAATCAACCAAAACACAGTACAATGTACATGTATCTAAAACATCAAAAACAACTCCTCTTACCTGGATTCCTTGCTAAATTCGAATCGGTATGCTTATCCCTTCACAAAAACCTTCCTAGCCTTTGTTTCCAATCCAACTTTCGTGATTTCAGCCTCACCACTTCTCTCAATCAGCCCCAAAACTCTGGAAAACCCTTGCTTATGATGAGTACGAATTCACAGTGCTATCTTTCTCCTCTTATGACCTTCTCTCTCACAATCACTCTCACTTAATTACTCTTTTAGTGCCTTACACGAATTTTAATAAAACATTACACTAAGGCTAGTCCAATGTTTAATTATCCTTTGTTTTCCAGCCCTTAGGTTACCTCTCCATTGGCTGCTAGGTTTCTAACCCTTTCACATTCATGCCAAAGGAAAAATTGGCAAAAAGAAATTATTTAGTTCTCAACAAGGTTTGAACCCACACCCATGCACATACCAAACCAAAGCCAAACCATTCAACCAATCCAAATTTCATGATAACTCCTACAATTCTAGGAATTTATCATTACAACCACGCATTCAATATATAAATACACAAAAACGCACAATTTAAATAACATCCAAGTGGCACACATAGGACTCGAATCCAAGTTCTCACACACAATAAAGTACTCTCAACCACTTGAGCTAGTACTTTTCCACATCATAGTTCCTCACATTAATTGCTTTAAATGTTTCTATTACCCGCCATAATTAAATAATTATTTAAATAGCTATTTAATTTTCTCAGGTCTTACAACAAGCATACCCAACCAATTATGAATCATCCAAGGGCAACCAAATAACCAAACCACGTACTGTCTCGTCCAGCTCCTCGCTCAGGCTGAAGGGTCTCGCTTAGGTGAGACAGTCTCGCTCATGCGAGCCCCCTCCGCCCATGCGAGAGCTCGAAAAAGGAAACAAGAACCAACGTGGGATCTCGCTTAGGTGAGACCCTTCTCGCTTAAAATAATGAGCAGGTCGCCTGGGCGACCTTTCACGAAAATGGTTTGGGCGAGCCTCCGCCAGACTCACCTGGGCGAGATTACCAGTTCTCGCCCTGTTCTCACCTGCAGCAGATGCATCTTTCAACCCAGCAAAACACACAAAGCATTCCACGCATCAAAATCAACGATTTATCCATACAAACATTTCGCAAGCTCAAGAACGGCAGAAAATCCTCAACTTAAACTCAAACCCTAACTTCCCGTACCTGGATTAGCTAAGGCTTTGACACTCGAACAGTGAGGAACAATAGCTCACGGGACAGCTTCGCGAGCTGAAAAACAGTGGAACAGGTTCCGAAAACGAGCTCATTAGGAAGCTCTAATTGAGAACATACGGAAGAACAAAAAAAGAACATAGAGCCTGAGTTAGGAGGGACTTACGCGAAACAGAAGAATGAGGCTGAGCTTGCTAAGCTATGACGACTCCAAACCCTAGCAGAGGATGACGGCAGCTGCTCTAAGAGATGTGAGGGATCTGTTTTACGAAGAGCGGTTACAAGTTAGGGTTTTGGGGTACCTTAGGTCAGAAATTGAATTGGGCCAACCCCATTTAGGCCCAAAAGATTGGACAACCTCTAAATTAAAATGGGCATAAAATAATTGGGCCTTACATCCACATTTCATAATACAAATTCTACCCTTTACAATATAATTATTTATTACTTTTTTTAAAATTAACGATTATTTTTACCTATTTTCTGTAAAATTGTTTATCTTTTATTCTTTTTCTTTATTCATTAACAATTAATTTCTCTATTCATTTCACTTTACTTTTAATAAATATAAATTTATTTTATATATTAACTTAAGAACATTACACTATTATCACCTACTAACATACTACCATTCATATTTAAAAGATGCGTACATACAAGCGTGATAACGCTTGTTTGTACGCTAGTAATAATAATAATAATAATAATAAGAATAATAATAATAAAAAGAAAAATAATAAAAATATAAATAATATAAATAATAATGATTATAGTAATAATAATAATAATAATAATATTAAAATAATGAAACTATAAAAAATAATAATAATAATAAAATGAGATGAAAAATAATAATAAAATAGTAATACTAATAAGATAAAACAATAATAATAAAATAATTGAATAATAATAAAACAATAATAATGATAATAAAATCATCATTAAAATAAAAATAATAAAAATAATAATAAAATATAGTAAAATAAAATTATAATTATAATAATAAAATAATAATAATAATAATAATAATAGTAATATAATAATAGTAAATAATAATCATGAGTGTGTTGTGTATAGAAGAAAAACTCTAAACACCATGTTAAGGCAGAAAGAAGAATCATAATAATCATAGCAATAATGAGTTCACAAAGACAACTTAATATAATGGAAACCACAAACACACGCATGCTCTCTCTAAAACCACATACAACGAACACCAAGAAGTTAAATGATACAAGAATTTGGTTCAGGAGAAGATTTTCATGCATCAATATATATAACTCAATTCCATATAATATCACTAAAACAAGAAATGGCAGCTCCCCTAACTTGGAATTCCAGTTCCAAAAGTGCACATAGAATCCTTCCTTACACCATAATTGATCTCCACCCTTGGGCACTAAACTCGCTTTTGGTAGCCATACTAACACCATTAACAGGTGAGTTCATTGTAACAGATTATTCCGTGCCTCTTTGGTTTCTCTAACGGCTACTAGGGTTTATAGGTTTTCCCTAACATTGCAGAACAAAAAAAATAATAAAATGCATATAATTCAAGGCTAAATTGTGCTAGCCAAGGCTTGAACCTACCCTAACTCAATTACCAAACAATTGCACAACTATTCAACTAATTCGTGTTTAATGATAATTCCTACACCTCTAGGATTATATTATCACGCACCATGGTCAAGCATATTATTAAAATAATAAAACAATTAAATTAATACGCTAATGACATACACAAGGCTCAAACCTAAGTCATCTCATAATAGTAACTACTCTTAACCACTTAAGCTACCATTGCTCATTGACTTCTCTCTCTATATTCATGAACTTAGGGATTTCCGCCCTCGCATTTATTAAATAAATATTTATTTATTTATTTAATTTTCTCGGATCTTATGTTAGTCTAATGGCGGATTATAGGAGGACAGGCGGGGGCCAAGGTGTAACGTCCCATTTAATTTATAAACGCAATTAAAGGAAACGCCACACATAAGGTAGTATAACCACGCAGTCCTGGGGTTTCCAACATCACCCCTACA
>Ga0214543_1004830_pt1 | contig 25310 bp, 16 predicted proteins | sample CNSS2metaG_FD_160094 | JGI IMG/M metagenome (GOLD analysis project Ga0214543, IMG submission 160094) | Root nodule microbial communities from cowpea collected in UCLA plant growth center, Los Angeles, California, USA - CNSS2 | ecosystem: Host-associated > Plants > Roots > Nodule | place: USA... | reverse complement strand
TGGGTCTCCAAGCCGTCCTTAACCGTAGTAGCCACCTGATTCCCTAGTAAAGGTGTAGGGTGTTTTGTAACCTAGTTTGGTGTGAACTGTATATGTTGATCAGTGTATATATTTCTTTTGGATGACTGTACTAGGTTGTGCTGACTCATGTCGTCATCTGCTTCTGAACTGTTGAAATTTAAGTGTTTTGTTTAATAGTTTAAAAACTATAAAAACGGGATGTTACATATTATTACATTATTTATATTAAATTTATATTATGAAAAATTATAATAAAAATAAAATAAAGATAAAATAAAAAAAAATTAATGGAGACATTGGTTTATAAAAGAGAATATAATTTTTTTTCCGAGTATAAGATTTTTTTACATGTAGGTTATTATGAAAGTGTGTGAGGAAAAAAGAAATATAAAGATTTATGATTGGGAAATAAAGGTTGGAAAACACATATATTGAGATCTAAGTATACATTCTCGCATGATCTCTCACAAATCAAGATTATTATGACTTATGTATGTTAGATCTATGATTCTTCTTAGGATGTTTCTCCCAGATTAAGTTTATCCTAAATTAGTATAAACCTTAATTATGATTTTAGGGATTCTTTTATGAAATTGGTATGAACCCTAATTATAATTTTTCTCAAATTAGTATAACCCTTACTTTTGAAATAAATTTAGGGATTTTGTGTTTTCCACTATGAATGATAAATTTTCTAACGTTTTAAATTTATACAGGGTTGCTGATTTAATTAGAGTGATATAAGTTTTGTTATGTTTTGCAATGTGATAATTGTGATTTGTGAAGATAAATTTTATCTTTGTTCTAAATAGGTAAGAGGTGATAAATTTATATTAGAAAGATTATGATAAAGGATAAAATAATTGATTCTTTTTTTAAAAAGGAAGGGTTGTGACAAAGATGAAAAAAAATGCATTTGGTTAACTAAATTTGAGAAATTTCATGGGAATCATGAATTCATGACAATGAAAAATAAATTTCTAAAGTTCCTAGAATTGCATATAATAAATTTAAAAGTTTATTAAAACATGATTCGGGAAAATATATATATATATATATATATATATATATATATATATATATATATATATATATATATATATATATATATATATATATATTAGCATTACCATACAATATAACTTATCCAAACAAACCACAATTTATTTGCTAATAAATTATAATTAATTTTTCATTACAACAAAATAATATTCAAATATGATATATATCGATCAAATATAACAATTTTGTGAATGTTAAATAAATTTTAATACACAAGTGGGTATATAGGAATCCAAATCTATCGCTCATGTTATGATCTTCTACATTCTAGGTCTTCCCGTTCCTTCATCTGACTTATGTTCTTCATGTAGCATTCATACTAAATGACTTTATGAAATTACATCACTACTTCCACATGGTATGGATAATGTAGGAGACATCTCTCTTTTTCCGAGGGGGAATCCTTAGAATTACCACATAAGTATTTAGTTTAAAATACTCATTTGATTAATCAACATTTGATTTACAGAACGAATTAAACACATGTTACAATTTATCATACTAATTTTCTATTCAACCAAACAAAATATTCCTTATGACTAGTAAAAAAATTTCTGGTCCAACTAAAATTGATCATAATATCATAAGAAAAATAATCTTTAGACTAGAAAGAAATTTATTTTATATAAAAATTTAATATGATAAAAATGACCTTTAACCTAGAGCTATCAATTTGGCCCCACCTACACGATTTGACTCTAGACCATGTGGGTTGGGCTCACAAAATTTCATAGGAGCAAAAAGACCCCAATTAAAATAGCCTATAAGACAAAAAACCCACAAAGTCTTGTGGGTTAGGGTTATCCCATGGACTTCATTTTTAATTTTTAACCATGAAAGATATATTATTATTTTAAAATGTATTATTAAACTTTTCGTTTAGGTTTGTCTGTCTCGACAATTGTCTCTGGACCATCCATCTCATCAATCGACTCGATCCGGTATATATCAGTCGTCAGACTGGCACGTCTAGACCGTGGACCCAGGTCAACCCCTCTCACTAATGGCCTTAGGCAGGCTCGTCTCACTAGTGGGCCTAGATTAACTCATCTCGCTAGTGGCCCAAGCCATCATGTCTTGATAGTGGACCTAGACCAACCCATCTCGTTCATCGGCACGGCTGGTTCGTATTTGTCGTCGGCGCGAGCCTACCCATCTTAGTCATGAGCTTGGGCTGACCCATCTCAATCATGGGCTTGGGCCGACCCATCTCAAGCATCGGTCCAAGCCAGCTTGTCTGGATCGTGGGCTTGGTGTGGCCCATGTCGTCCCGTGTTGATCGTTAGCCCTGACCGACCTATCTCAATTGTCGACCCGTGCTGGCTCGTCTAGGTCGTTGGCATAGATAGGCCCGTCTTGACCGTTGACTAGGCTTGTCTTGGCCGCCCAACCCAACTCGTCTCACCTGTCGGGTTAGGCCTTCCCGTCTTAACCATCGACCCAGGCAGACCCTTCTCGGTCATCGGCTCGGGCTAGTCCGTCTTGGTTGTCAACTTGGGTTGGGCATGTCATGGTTTTCAACTCAGGCCGGTCCGTCTTGATCGTCAGCTTGGACCGATCTTGGCTAGTTCGTATTGACTGTGGGCCTAGGTTTACCCATCTTGTCTGTCAACTCGTGATGGTCCATCTCTTACGTCGCCCAAACCAGACCTTTCTCGACTGTCTCTCCAGGCTGTTACGACTCCTCTTGGTCGTTGGCCAGGATGGTCCATTTCAGCCTTTGGCCCGGGTCGACTCGTCTTAGTCTTTGGTCCAACCTGGCCCAATCGTACAGTCTCGACCTTCAGTTTAGGCCAACCCGAGATGACTTAACTCAACCTTTGATTTAGGCTCAATATTATTTTTAAAAATTAGTTAAAGTGTTTTAGTGGACCAAACTCACCTTGGTGTTGACCCTAACCTACTTGATAGGGGTCTTTAAAAATTAGTTAAAGTGTTTTTTGGCTCCCTCATTTGAAGACCCCATCAAAAGAGTCTTAACAAGGAGTAGGCTTGAACTGACCCATTGATCATTAACCAAATTAACACCTCTCCTTTAATCCTTTATTTAATACAACGCGTAATTATTTGAAAGAACACTTAGATATGATGGCATGGGAGTTACAAATTTAATTAAAAACAACTTACAATATTAACAAACATATATTCTAATGTCTAAAAGTATTAAAATAAAAAAAATGAACTAAAATCTAGTAATATAGGTTAATGGACTAGAATTTTCACTCCACCTCATGTAAATGGCGCGGGTGGGGAAGTGTATCAGCAAAATTAACTTACCTCTTATCATTATTATCTAAGTCGTGTTTTTTCTATTATTTTTTTTGTTATTAATATCACAGTATTATTGTAATAATATCAGTATTATTGTTATCATAGTTAATGCTATTGTGATTTCTACAACAAATTAGGTTGATGAAAATAATTATTGCATTTTTTAAAATAGGTGATATAAAGGTGAATTAGTGATAAATTTTGAAAATAGGACAGGAGAGAAATATTGTGGATTAAATTTTTGTACTAATAAAATACTAACAACTATTATTTATTGAAAAAAAAAATTACATTTTTAAAATAAAAGCTATCTTCACATTAATGCGATTATTTTTACACCGTAATTTATCTTGAAAAAAGTTAAGTTTTTCAAGTTTCTGGAGAAAAAAAAACTACATTTAAGAAAATAATTAACCATTTACCAAACACGCATTACTTTGTTCAAAACTTGTTTTGAAATAGAAAACACAAGGAATGATTAATTAGTTTTTACATATTATAATATGAAAATAATGAAACACAAGCCATTTGTGTACTTTACTTGTGTTCCACATAAAGCGAAGTGTAACTCAATCCCTCTCTTGTGGTTTATGTGAATATGCCTTTTTGCTGGTTTTGGCAAAAGTTCTTTTGGCTTTCTCCAACTCTTTTGCGTCCATAAAGTGCTTTTCCCTTAGAGACTATAAAAGAACATAGCTTTGAAGTCATCATAAACTTTATGCTTCTTAAGCAACTTTGCATATTGTCCTTTTCTGGAGATGTCACTTTTGAACGGTGCTTAACTTCTAGGGTTTGTTTAGTATTTCAAAATGAATTACCAAAACTGCTTCTACTTAATTAATCACAACTAACCCAAAAAGTAGTGTGCCCTAGGGCAGCAATCTAACAACTACAAATCACAAAAAGAATGTAAGAAAATGTGATCAATCCAGAATCATCCTAAAATACGGATCAATGCATCAAGTTTTCTTTTACAGTTTTTCATATATATTAAAATCGACACCTCAAAAAAATTAACGTAATTGAGTTAAAAGAACTATATTTATTCATTTTTTAAGTTTAAGGACTAAAATGTATTGAAGTTTCGAACAAAAACAAATTATAACTTCGAGTCAAAGTTTATGAACTAAAAACATACATAAAAAAACGATATTTTCAAATAAGCGTTCTAGACATTATTACTATAAAACAAAGATTTTACTAAAAAAAACAGAAAAATATACAAACTACATCAAATTCATGATAAAAATACATTATACACAGCCAGATGAAGAAGCTAGGGTTTTGAGGATAATATAGTTTTTGTTTTTTCTTTTTTTCAACTTATAACTTTTGTCCAAGTGCATCTCATCTACCATGTGAGATATGATGCATTAGAATATTATATATATCCCTTCTTAGTGGTGTGGTTATGTTGTTAGAATAATAGGAATTAATCAAAAACAATGAATGCAATATAGATAATGCAACTACTTTATTTGTAGGTTGTAATAATTCAGCAGCTCCTACTAAATCACAGTTTGTACTAAAACATGTAGTAGAGTGCTATAATCTGATAGAGAGGGTCCATCTCATAATGATGGATCTTGACTATACCTAATTAATTGGATGCTCCCACTTAGTGTAACACCATATCTTATGAACCGGACCACATTTTGTGTGAAGTGCTCAAGGAACCATGTCATTTAATTTATGTGTACATGTCACATAAACAAATTCAATTTGGCCAAACTCACACAAAATAAATTAATATTAAAAATAGATTTTATTTAGTGTTAAATTAGCATCATAAAAGAAAAAATGCATTAGCTTGATTGATACAACTTTAATTTAAAAATTGGTGTTAAATTAGCATCATCATCTTAACTTATGCTAGTGAAATATTGTTTCTTCATCCAATGACAATGAACTTTAGTGCAACTTACCAATAACATGCTCTTTGTGTATAACTTCACCAGTGACACTTTATAAAAAAAAAAAAAAACATGATTGAATTGAAGACTCAGAAACTGAAATGCTTTCACTTTAACTATATATCATTAAAAGCATCAGTGAATGGATCTCTGAGCCCAAAATCCAATTTCATGTACCACAACTACCTCTGACAGCCCAGTTGCAGATTTCATAAATTGTGCAATTGGATATGTTTTTAGTTGGATATGGTTAGAATTATTGAAGTCAATAAATTATCAACTTTAACTAGGGCTCCTATGGATCTTACCATTTTGGAGTTAAAAAAAGGTTGTGTACTTTTGAAACTTTTTCCAATGTAGTAGTATTGTTATAAATTCCATTATTTAAATGACAAATTATCTATAACGTTTATTCAAATAACATTATTTATTGTTTATGGTGAGAATTCAATTCTAAGAATCAAATTCTAACTTTCATGGTCACAAAAAATAGGTTAGATTTTGGTTTTCAAGAACCAAAATTTTTGAATTTATTTTTATGTTTTTAATTCAAATTGTGGGAAACTTAAAATTAAACAAAATTTAAAAGTATAATAACTATAAGATCATTATTATTTTTCAACATTGGTGACTAAAGAAAGGTATTTTGTAAAAAATTCAAATAATTTTTTAAATATAATAAATATTGAAATTTGGTTAAAAACATCAAGATAATAAAATTATAAATTTAAATATTGATTTAATTAAATAATTTAAGTGTACTTATAATTAAATTTATTTAATATATATAAATGTTGAATTATGTAAAATTCACTTTTAATATATATATATATATATATATATATATATATATATATATATATATATAAGTTGTTTATTTTCTAAAATATTAATATTTGTCCATGATTGTTATTAGATGTAGGAAGTAGGATTTGTCAACTTGATAAGATGAATTAAATTTTGATTGAGTTGAAGAATATTGATGTTAAGATGAAAGATAAGGATCTTGCAATGATTCTTTTGACAAGTTTTCCCTCGTTGATTGAGAATTTTGTTAATTGTTTTAGTGCAAGTAAAGATTGCATCACTTTGAAAGAGGTGAAGTCATGCTTCTAAGTAGAAAACTTCAACATAAGGTTGTTTAAAGTGGTGATTATTTTGATCTAACTAGGTTGATAACATCTACTGCTACCAAGAGTAAAAAGGATAAAAAGATATAAGGAATAGTAAAGTCAATTTAAATGGCAATGCAATCACTGTAAAGAACCAAGTCATTCGAAGATAAATTGTCCCAAAAGAAAGGGAAAAAGTACTTTGGTTGGTTGCCACAACTCAAACCGATTCAAGATTTAAAAATTCATTTGCTTGTGATTAAATAAACACTTACCACTACACTAAAAGATATAACCGATAGTCAAGACGTAATTCTCTCTACTTAATAATATAATTAGAGATGGTAAATAAATTCTCCCATGTGAGTATTGTTTGAATCCGTCCTCATTTTGATAGGGAATTCCCACATTGACTGGTATGAATATAAAGAATCTCTGACTTTTTAACTGGGTATGGGATGAGTATGAGAATGTACATATCCGCACTGTCCTCATCCCTATACCTGCCAAAATATTCCTCCCTGTCACATCCTCGTCCTCGTTTAAATTATTAAAATATTCATAGTCAATTGAGTAAACTTTTATATATATATATATATATATATATATATATATATTAATACACACTTTTTATTTTTGATTTCTTCTAATTGTTTGGTTTGCCATAAAATTTCAATATATTTTTCATCTTATCATAACCTTTATGCAATTATGTTCAAATGATGTGTCATTTAAATATTTTTTTGTCTCACATTTGAATATTTCTTTTTTTTTTATCATATTTTTATTTATTCTATATTTTCCTTTCTCATGAGAACGTTTAACACTCTCAATTTAAGTGTTCAATAGCATAATACTTAATTGACTAGGTAATATAAAAAATTTATCTGCTTTACTCTAGTATTATTAATTTTTGTTTCATTTGAAGAACTATTTTTTTTCGCTAAAACAATTTTCGTTATTAACCATGGACTATGTTGATATTTGAAAAGTTTTCTTAGATATCTAGAGTATTTTTCATATATCATACCCTTAATTATATATTTGTTTTGCTTGGTGTGATTTCGTTTGATAGTCTCTGAAATTGTTTCTAAGACACACATTTGATAATTTTTTAATATTTTTATTTGTTGTTTATTTTTATAATGTAAAATACTATTTTGATACATTTTATATAATTATATTTTATTTTTTAGCTCATTATCATACTGTAATTCTGTCACTATAATTATATAAATAAATTTTATTTACTATATATAAAATTTTAATGTAACTGTCATGAATTTCTTTTTATTACTATCCAACATATATTGAAATTCGAAAGATACAATATCTATGTTAAAATTTATTATTATTAGTTTAATATTTGTTCTTTGCGTTATTTTGATCAAGTGATGTATTGTAACTTTTATCAGTGTATACAAAAGAGTTCATTATAATTGTATAAATAAATTTTATTTACTATAATATAAAATTTTAATGCAATTGCCATGATTTTTTTTATCACCATCCAACATATATTGAAGTTCAAAAGATACAATATCTATGTTAAAATTTTATTATTATTAGTTTAATATTTGTTTTTGGGTTATTTTGATCAAGTGATGTGTTATAACTTTTATCGGTGTATAAAAAAGAGATTCATTATAATCTAAAAAATTAAAATAAACAGACATTTAAAATAGATTTTAATTTGAATATTTGTTTTCCTTTTATATTTTTTTTTAAATTTAAAATTTATCAACTAGAATTTATTAATGTTTGCAAATTTAATAGATGTTTTGGTTGTCATGAAATTTTATTTGGTATTCTAATTTGAAATGTATACAATTATAATATAATTTTTTTTTCTAAATATTTGATTTCGAAGAAATAACTCTTCTCTTAATATTGAATATTTGATAATATTATGTTTTCTTTGCCGTAATTTTTATTATTTTATAAAAATTAATTAATTAATATTGCAATAATAAGAAAGTAGGTACAAATATGAGTACGAGTATATACCCCGTTATCCGATGGAAATGAGATGAGAATAGGACAAAAGTTTGACACGCGTTAAATTTGAGTATAAGGATGAATTTTTTTATAGAGATAAATATCTGATAACAAAACTCGTCCCGTCCCCTCCCATTTTCATTCCTAAATATAATAACCCAAATGTCATAATTTGACTATGAGTTGGACCACTTGACATTAAAAAAGAGACTTGATAAGACATTCAACAAATGATAAACAATAAATTGAAATGTTTGAAAAAAAAAATCCTATGTAATTATGAAAAATGAGTTAGTAAAATATTCATAATATTTATCCAACTGGTTAATTTTCATGGCCAAAAATGGTTCTAAGAATTAAATTTTAACCTTTGTTCTAGATCACGTTAAAAAAAGGTTAGAAATTGGTTTTCAAAAACTAAAATATGATCTAGTTTTTGTTTCTCAAAAAATTAAAATTGTAGGAAAATTTTAAAAAATAAAAGTATAATAATTAAAATGTATTTCTTTATCATAGGTGATATTTGAAATGTATTTTTATAATATCTTGAATAAATTTTTTAAATAGAATTAATATTTAAATTTGGTTAAAAATATCAAGATAATAAAGTTATAAATTTAAGTATTAATTTAAATTAATGAATTGACTGTATTTATGATTAAATTTCTTTAGTAACTTAATTATATAAAAAATTAGATAATACTGTATCATTTTAATTAACTAAGATGATTGTATTTAAGATATTTATGGATTACGTGAGGTAAATATAATCAAAATATTACACGTAGGGATGACAATGGGGCGGGGCGGGGACAGGTTTCGCTATCCCATACCCATCTCCGTAAAAAAAAATAATTCTCATCCACATCCAAACTCAACGGGTATCAAACTTTTGTCTCATTCTCATCCCCACCGGGTGACGGGTATTGTAAGACCCACCTTTATCTGCTCCTTATTGTAAGAGGGACTGCCCTAAACTAGTTGGGCCTAGGGCTGGCCCATAGGGTGTCCAAAGCCCCTAAGGCAGCCTAACCCCTCTCATTCTGCCACACTTTGCAAAGACAATGTTCTTACCCTCTTTCCCTTCTAACAAAAGCTCTGCTAGGGTTTGAGTGAGCTTTCCTATTTTTCCTCTCCGTTGAACGATTCACTCCAATAAGTTAAGCTCTATATGTTCCCTTCTTTTCTTCAAGCTTTAGTTCCATGCTAGTCTCTGTCATAGCTCATTTTCATTCATCCCTCACTGTTTTCAGTTCCGTTGATTGCTTCCGCTTTAGGTGCTAGTCCGCTAAGGATCTCATTCGCTTGAGTTAGCATTTTCCAGGTAAGGGAAGCTAGGGTTTATGTATTTAAAGTTATTTTGCCGATTTTTGGTCTGTTTGTATGGCTGTGATGCTTGAATGAGGCTGTTTGTCGAATAAAAATGTATGGTGTGCGAGTATGTTTGATTGATGTGGCGCTACTCTTTTTCTGCATTGCACACTTTTCGTAAAATGAAGATTCCTACTGCGTTAACCGTTGGATCGAGCTGAAATTTTAACAGCTTATTCTTAACACAAAATTCTTGACTTTGATCGGTCGGATCTTTAATCGGAGCTCTTTAGTGAGAGCAGTTTTTATCGCAAGGTCACTGTAGTTTGGTTGTTGACAACACTGCACACTTTTCGTAAAATAAAAGTTACTACTTCGTTAACCGTTGGATCGTACTGATATTTTAACAACTGATCCTTAACACATAGTTTTTAACTTTGACCGATCTGATCTTGAATCGGAGCTCTGTAGTGAGAGCAGTTTTTATCGCAAGATCACTGTAGTTTAGTTGTTAACAACATTGACCTTGTTGCTTGTTTGGTTTACAACTTTCTTTATGGTTATTCAATTAAGTTGGTTCTTGTTTCATTTGGTTCTTGATTCAATCATATTTAATTTGAATATAAATACAAAAATTTTCTGAGCTTTACACAAGTTGCAGTTTTATTTCTAAAATCCCTAAATCGTTTGCATAATGTGATGTTAAGTTGGATTGCTATGTTAAAGCATGAGATGAGTGAATATGCATGAGTAAGAGGGTGTATGAGTTGTGAATGATGAGCTTGGATAAATCTTGGCATGTGATTTCAATGAAATGGTTGGTATCAAAATGGCATGGTATTGGTATGAGGTGAAATTCTATATTCATGGATTGGGAATGATGAGTTGGAATGGATTCAACATCGAATATGAATGAGGATTTGGTTATAAAGGTTGGCATGAGAGTTATGTGCATGATAAATCTTTCTTTATTGATTGAGTATGATTGGTCTGTGTCAGTGCGTAATTCCTTGGAATCTCTAGGTGAGATTTCAGGGTCGTGCTTCAGTGGTCGGGACGTAATTCCATGGCCCCTATTAGTGGGTGTCCATGGTGGTGCCCCATCTATATAGTCTGGTAAGGATTCAAGGTAAGGTTGCATCCTGACACTCTAAGGAGTCAGTTAGTCTCACTTAGAGCGGACTGACTCTTGTGGTGAGAGTAGCAGGAGGCCTGAAACTCATTAAGGGCTAACCTTGTGTGTGAGGGAATTGATTCATTGTAACACTTGTAACACATAGCTCGGGGGTGAGCAGAGGTATCCACCACAAGTGCAAGCATCCGCTGAATCCGACCAGGTTATACGTATCCGGATGAGTCAAGTCGAGTCTTAGTGTATTGATTTGAAAGTCATAACATGTTTGGGTGTTGTATGTATATTGGACTGTGAAAGTATACCTGATTGCATGATGAAAATCTTTTTGGCTCTAGCTTACCCTTTGCTGCATAGTCTTCTTGGGCTGGACTTCTTGTGCTGATTGGGCTTTCTTTTAGGGCAATGGCTCTTGTATTGTCTAGCCTTTGGGCTTCTTTTTTTGAAAACTTTGTCGTTATTTCTCTATGTTTTATTTTGGCATCGTGGTGTGCCTTGGTTACTGTACGGAGCTGTAATGTACTCCAGGACTGCTTAACATATTATTCTACTTGCTATCTTGTAAGTCCAAATAATCACTATAATAATAACTATTTTAGTAATTAATAATTTTTTTATTTTTAAATTGATAGTTAAATTAATCATTATAATAATTAATGGTCACTATAATTGGTTACTAATAAACATTTTTTCTTGTTATGGTGTAACGAAATATTATATGTAATGAGACATGAGATAACATAAGAGATAGAGAAATATTAACCCTGTGACCAATTTATTGTTCTGCAAAGCCTTATCCCAAAAAATAATTAAGAAAGTTGATTTTAAGAGTTTATTTATAGAAGTCATTATATAGCGTGGAAAAGAAGTTCCTTTTATATATACAGTCATTGGAATGCTTTTAACTAGAAGTCACTTTACAGTTTTTGACTAAAACATATATACTTTCTTTTTTTTTTTTTTACACAAACTAATACATACACACTGCAATTCATGGATTATTCATTCATTAATTAGATTAGTTAAATTTTTTTTGTCTTTTATAAAATCAGTTTCACAAATAAAATGGATAAAGGAGAAGAATTGTTTTATTTTCGCAGAACTCGTTAGTTACGAGCAAAAGATGATTAAAGAGGTTGGCATATTAATAACTTACACCGTATTTATGTATCTATACATTCATATGTATTTTTATCCACTGTTATGTATCTAGACATTCATATGTATTTATGTATTTACCCCAACGCTGCACCTCAAACTAACATTTCTTTGTTGTTTCTCAAAATAGGAGTAAAAACCGCATATTCATGTTACTTTTGGAAAGGGGTGAAACCTTCTGTCATTGTTTCTAAACGCTAGAGAAAAAAGAAATTGTATAAATTGACTAGTCGTAAAGAATTTTCATTTAATTTTGGAGTCTTCTTAATTCTCGTCTTTCAGTGAGGGAGAGTGAGAGAGATAGCAAAGATCATCAACGTTACTAATCCCACAGCCATGGGAAAAGCTATAAACCCTAACCCCAAGTCCAAGGGAAACGCTCCTTCGAGAGCAGCTTCGTTCAAGAACTACGGATCTGGGCAACAAAATTTCGAAGATGCAAAGATTAAAAGTGAGTCATGTTCATGTGTTCTAAGAAGAAATGGGTCTGATAAAGTGGTTTACCACGGTGGAGCTGGTCAAAAGTTCAAGAATGCAGTGGTAAACGGTGTAAAAGTGGAATCAGAGACCACATCCTCTTCTGTAACAAAGACTACAAGCAGTAAGATCTATTGCACTACTTGTGGATCCTTCACCAACCTTGGAACTGGATATCAGAATTTCAAAGATTGCGATATTCGTATCGGTTGAAACTAAGGTAACCTATGATCACAGTGCGGTAAGAAGCACTCCCTTAGTGTTTTACGACTAAATGTTTATATGATCATGAATTTTTAAACTTTTGTATATTAAGTTTTCTGGGGTTCATGTCTGATTTTCAATGATAAGAGAAATTATTAAAAAAATTAAAATAAAAATACTCAAGCTTTTACTCTTGGTCTAACCTACAATGATGATTGGTTCCCTTATTTTTTGTGCTTGTTTGACCCAATTTTGGGGATGGGAGGAAGACTGGGTCAGTATGAATTCCGTTTTATTACCATTATCATTACTAAAAAAATTTATATTATATGATATTTTTTTTAAAATTTGTTAAAATATGTAAGAAAATACTTTTTTTTTGTTATTTTTTCTAAGAATCTTAATTGGTAAGTAATTTCTGTGTGAGTAATTATTTCCTACAAAATTATAAAATTTGTAAATGTTTTTTATAAAATTTGTTGTGAAGAATGTTTTATAAAACATTTTAAAAAAAAATAGTAGTAATTTTCTACAATTTTTTTTTCATTATAAAATTTATAAGTATTTTTTATGAAAAAAAATTTTTAAAAAAAATTGCAGGAAATATGAATATTTTTAGTAAAATCTAAGATTATGAAATTTAAAAAAAATGAGAAAAATTTAAATGAAATGTTAATATGAAATACAATTAAAACATGTTATACTAAGTATGAAGTTTTAACTAAGAAAGGAAAATTTAATTAGGCACTATTTTATTTTGTCCTTTGAATATTCTCTTTCATCGTGCCGTCAGACATTTTTTTATAGAAAACAGTGGTTCGATGTAAAAAAAAGTCGCAATCTACGTTTACTTCACATGCTATTTTAAGATTTTCAGGTATTTGTATTAAAAAGGTAAAATTGAAATAATTAGCAAATATAATTGTTTTAAAGTGGAAGTGAGAAGACTATTTTGCATAATTAGCAATTGTGAGTGATGTCGTGCATAATTATAATTCTGTTACTGTTATAGAGGTAAAGACTATTTTATTGTGTTTATTATATCTACAAGGACATGCTCAGAGTAATAGATCTTAAATAAGTTTCATGCAATGAGTTTCCAAATGTGGAGGGCACCGCTATATTCGTTGGTTTCTGTAATTTTTTAATTTACTTCTGCAAAGTTGGATTATGTTAGTATGATTAACCTGTCACAAAATTTGAGGCTGATTTTAAACAAACCATAACAACTTCCAGCTCTTATAAAAGATACATGTATAAAATTCTGTGTGTGCACGAAAAGTATAGGTAAACTATGTTGTTTCTCTTTCCTTTTAAAAGTAGATTCTAGTTTTAGTTTCAGCTATAATAAAGGTTGTTAATATTTGTGTTTTTAAAATATAAAATTAATTATTGTTTTAGATTTATATCGCATCAATTCATTATTTATATGTCTAAGATGATATATCTCTAATTACATAATGAGACTGGAATTTGTTATCCCAAAGTTAATGTTAGGCTTCACTATACTTTTAAATTTGTTGTTTTTTTCAATTTCACAAATTTTCACTGAATTTTTTTTTTATAAACTAATTCTCCAATATTTTAAATTTGAAAATAAAGGTCGACTTTTGTTTTATGTTAAATTGAAATTGGTGAAATGGCACGCTTACATGAATATTTTGTTTATAATATTATTACATTATGATTTAACCTTTTTTTTTATAATATTATCACGAACTCTCAACTAGAAGGGGAAAGGAGTACCAAAAGTTTTGATATATATGCTGTATAATCCATGAGGTTGATGTCTATAATATATATATATTATTATTATGAACAATAGATATTTATGGTGTCTCACGCTTTCAGATAATAGTCAACATTACAACAGTGTAATGTAAAAAAAAAAATGTATTGTAATTTTAAAAATGATTTTTTAATAAATATTTTGTTGATTAAATTAACAAAGTTATTAAATAAAATAATTTTTTTTGAAAGTTATAAAAATAAAATAATAAATTTTTAGAATTTGTTTTATTTTAAATACTTGTTTGTTAAAATTTGTCAAAATATATTTTCCTTGTAATTTTACCTTCTGATTTGAGTCCCTCACAAATCCCATCGTAGTTAGTTATATTAGCTTTTACATTGCTGAAAAAAAAAAAGATTAGAATTTACAAAATTTTACCACATGTTTATAACTTTCTTGCTTCTGACTTCCATTACTACAAATCTGACTCTTCCTTGTCTACGTTTTCTGGTTTTGTTTGGTTTTAAGCAGTGCTGGGAGAGAAGTTTCAAGAGGGCCACATTGGTACTGCAAGCCAATGATCTGCAATTTCTATTTTCCTACTTTACGTTTGGTGTTTGTTTGTGTTATGTTTTTCTGTGGATTGTAATAACCTAGGCCCTTCCCCAGATGGATATTTGTTTCTCTTGTTATGACGTTCCTCTTTTTTCAACAACTCATATCTCTTGAAACTTTTATGCTCTGAAAAACACCATGAGTGTTGGAATGTGATGTACTTGGATTTCTTTTCATCTGGTCTGTGTTTTAAATCTGTTTGTTATGAAGGTATTTCAAGCCAATGATTAAGTGAACCTTATATAGCAGTGCATGTGTTTAAATGTAATGCTTTTTTATTGTTTTGTTACAAATTTGTTAATCATTAACTATTTTTTGTATACGTTGAGTATATGTATCCAACACCAAGTTTAATGTTTTGTAAATATAATGAAAAAGTGAATCATAAGGAAATCATTTTTTCTATACATAAAGATGAAAATGCTAAAGTAGGATTCGATTCTGATTGTAATTTATAACTTCCAATACTCAAATCTATTTTTTAAATGATGCTTTTTATCGTAAAAAAAGTATATTCAATGAAACAAATAGGGTGTTTTTTCGTCCAAATTTTCTATATACCCTGTAACTCAACAACTGACATTTTCTATTGTAAAACGAACCCAAACTGAAAATCGCAGTGACTTTGTGTGAACGTTTAATAGCACTTATTAACTAAGTCGTTCTTTGTCTTTCCTCTAACGGTGAAGTTTTATCTGTAGCCTTCGTATTCACGAGTCAAATGTTGTGTACTTCTTAAACTGAAGAATTAGTTCAACTTTGTTCGTATCTTCCTATGAAACTAAAAAGCCATTGAAAAGGGTCTTAGTAATTCAACTATGTTGTCGCTAAAGTGTTTTTTTTAGTGATTATTAATAGTTAGTTTTTATAAACATAGAAATTGCCTTTGCTTATAGTTATATAAAAAAAGTTAATTTGTATGTTAAGTGTCATTCGTATTGTTAAAAATAGTTTTTATACAAGCTAATTTTAGTAAGTTATTTGTTGTTTATTGAAATAAGTTGTTTTCAACGTATATTTTTTGCTTCAGATTTTTTTTTAAAGGTTTAAACAAGCTTTTAACAAATATAATAAAATACTTTTTCTTTTTCTCTCGAAAAAAGTGATTTTATTTTCTAAAAGGAAAAACTCAATCAAACGCATCCACAATTGGATGATAGTAAGTTAGATATGAGTTTATTTTCTTTTACATTTTTGTTATGCTTTATAATTGGTTCTATACAAAAAGTCTGATACAATTAGTCAAGAGTTGACTCCCCCTGTCGTTTCTGTTTGGAAAGGAATCATTCTTTTGGAAAGGGATTAATTTCCTACATTTTGTTTGGTTTGTGTTGATATTTATGATTGTTATAACATTCATTTTTAGTTCAGACTTTTGAGTTATGTGGTACTTCTGGAAGGTTAAGAAAGAAAACAGTTAACAGGTTGGGGTAGATTTTTTCAAAGAAATTTCTGTATGAGACATGCTTTCTCTATATATATATTTTGCGCGTACAAAGTGTTGTGAATGGGTAGAATAATTTTGCATGATGGGATGTTATATTCATTCATTCAATGAATGTACCTTCAATATCTACATCTTGTGGATGTGAATTTATTTTGTTTGAACAAGTTGTCGGGTTGAAAATCACACATGGTCCTCACTACACAACCGTGTGGGTCATTGTAATTATTACAATGAAAATAGGTGGTCCTGTCATGTTATGAAACTGTTCTTAGGCTTTTATCGGATAAAAATGATCGTGATCATGAGCTGTATGATGTGATTACACTTTGGATTCATTTGTTTGTTTTTTATTGATGTACTACTGAAAAGAGAGATGCAGATGCAGATGAAACTGTTTTTGTTTCTAGTAACGTGTGAACAAGAGATTATTCTACATATTATTTTCAATTCATTAAATCTTTTTCTCATCTTTTTGAACTCCCTTTCAAACATATATGAAAATCTACGACAAGTTTTGGCGTGAAGTTTCTTTTAACTTTGTCTTCGTCGTTTCCCTGTCACCTTCCTTTACAAGAGTAATGATAAAACAAACACGAGACTAAATGACTATCAGCAATTATAGATTCAAAAACGCTTTGGCCATTGCATGCTTACAAGAATCTCATAATTCATATTATTGACACAAAGTACGGTTCTCATTCTCACTGTTACACATTATTAATACGGTGAAATTATTAAACCTAATGCACAAGCAGCAAGGATTATAATTGTATAAGAATTGCACATTTTGATTGTTATGTACATGGATAGAAAGATAGTTCCATGACAAAAAAAGAAAAGGTAAATGTAAGATTTGGGTTGACATGGTATTGATCAAGATATATAAAAATGTGAAGCTTGAAATCACAATTGAACAAATCAAATTGATCAAGAGGCTATATCAAGAAGTCAAGTTCACGCAATGGGTTGATCATCCAAGTCTTCATCATAATGAGGATGTACTTAACTAGTGCAAGTGCAAGTGTCTACAGCATATCTTTCCAACACCGAGGCTAATTATTGTTGCCTTGACTTCATTTCATTGTGCATCGTGGTACAATTTTGTTTTTGTGTTAACCAACTCTTCTGCATTTGCTTCAACTTTCAGAATGGCTTGTCTTGCCTGTTGTAGAAGCCTTCTAGTCTGACGTGCATGTTCATCTTTTTGTTGAACTATGCGAGCTAATAAGGAAGGTTGAGTGAGGGATATCACGCCATGTTAATTGTTGGTACCCAAGTCACCAGGGCCATAATATCGACCACTCCCTCTGGCAACATCTTTCCACAATTGAAGTATTGTTGATGTTGTGGATCTTGCAAAATTATCTGATTCAATTTCTTACACACACTCACAATATGTTTTCTATGCAATCATAATGTTTGAAAAGTATTGGAAATGTAGTGTTGTCGATGGTCTAATATGGATCTAATCTTTCCGGAAAGTGCTTTATTTCAATTATATCACAACAAGGTCGTATCCACCGGAATTTGATTTGAATAAAACAATACTTTATGATTTATTTGAATTTGCAATAAAATAGAGGTAAGATTTGGAATATTTGAAGACATAACTTTGCTTAATGATTAAATTGATTGATGCTGATAACAACATTGGGATTGAACTTGGCTAATCTTCTACTGCACTCTTTTTCCACTGCATTATTATCTACTCGCTTATAAGTTTTGTTCATTGCTTAGTGTTCCTTAAAGTTTTCTTTATTGTAATCCTAAATCCATTACTGGCATGTAGAATCTAAGGTTATCAAACTTAGTGTGATTTCTTTAACCTCTTCATTGAATGAATCCTTGCATTAAGAAGATTCTATATTTAGCTAAAGCAGATAGATCTATTCTTAACATCTAGCAACATTAGAAGATTGGATTCTAATCTAAACTTGAACTAATTTCCACTCAATTTAAGTTGATGAAATAAGATAAGTGATCATTAAAACAATAAGCATGAACCAAATAACCAACACATAAAGCAAGAACATAACATATATTTGAATAAATAACAGGGCAAAGAGCTAGAGAAGTTACATAACATCTAAATAACTGCTCATAATAATTATTCGAAGCATATGGAGTTGTTGTTTCTCATAAACTTTATTACAAAAAGTGTATAAACTATCCTAGAACTGAATTAGAAAATCAACATAGAAATAACAGAGCAAGGCTCTGATTTTATATAATTTAAGGCGTAACTCTAGCGCAAAAAGTATTGGTCAACTCTTGATGTTTCCTTCCAAGGTGAGGTTTCTACAAGCTTGAGCCTCTGGTATGATGGTCAGTAGTGGAGTTTCCTTCGTTGGAGGGTTTCCTCTGAAGCTTAGTTGTCAATTCTTATGTTTGAGATTTCTTTCTAGTGAAGGTTTCTCTTATGAGGCTTAATGCTAATACCATTGCTCAGTTGTAGACTTATATTTGAATCTTTATTAAATCGTCTTTCGGTGCTCAACATTAGTTTTGGAACTCAACGTCGTATGCCTAATTTCCTTGAAAATATCTGCAAAAATATTACAAACACACTAGTTTTCTTATTTTCTTACTTCTTTACTTCTCATTTTGTTATTTAAAGTAAAATGGGCAAGTTTTACCAAGAATTATTTCAAATGTATACATGATAAGTGTCAAAAGCATATGCAATATCAAGAAAACTAGACATTTATCAACATACCCCCAACTTTAGGTCTTTGTTTGTCCCCAGAAAAAGCCTAATAATTTCTACATAATGATTCCAAATTCATTATTCCATGGTGGGCTTAAGAACTCATATTCACAACTCTTTGATTCAAGACTAATAGAATGCAATCAAGTATTAAATTAGAAACCAAGGATAATAAATCAAGACACAAATGCAATTCACATTCACAACTCAAAATACAGAATCTCCCAATGAATTTTCTATTTTGTATGTAATAGATCATCTTCCCAGTTTTGAGTGTTTGCACTTTCAACACTGTACTATACCACGCGGTTAGGACTGGTAAGTATAGGTATCCAGTCCCAATGGCTAAACCATAGTCCTGCATAAGAGAAATCATTAGCCAATTGTATAGAAGAACAATATGCACATAGCGGCTAAAGTTGCAAGTAAAAGCTGACTACTCCAAATGGATACATATAAACAAAGGCCGAGTAATCCAAATGATTGCATACAAGTAAAGGTCGCCTACTCCAAACTTAACAATTAAACCCCCATAGTAAAATCATAAGTTTGACACTTGGGCCTTGGTCAGGCCCATACAAGCCCAAAAAGGGTCTAGCGAGTCCAATAAAGGCCCAACCCATGAAGTAGGTAAACTGCGATTAATGCTCTATAAATACACGTGGAGCCTAACAATTAAAGGTATGTAATTCATTAATTGCCTAATATGTGATTTAACTTTTGAAAGCTTTTATTGACTTAATCGTCAGACTCTTTTCCGTAGGTAACCCCAAAAACGTTCAATCTGCTAATATTACAAGAAGACACATCCCAGCGAGGAGTAGAGGAGTATCCATCTCAGGAAGTCACAGATTTATAAGATGTGATTTGTGCTTCCTGATATATTGTTATTGTTTCCGTAGGAATAAACACCTTTGTAATTGTCTACTTAGTTTTGTATTTTATTTTCAACTACCATACACACACAAATGGCAAAGATCAGTAAGGTCTTTTGAGGCTTGTAACGTGGTTGGGCTATCAAGGAACTTTGTTTTACAATATAATCAAGACTCGTTGCTGAAAAGGAAAACAACAATATGCATTTGTCATGAGTCTATTTCAGCTCCAACCCTGCTTTTCCATTCTCGAAACCTATTTTATTTTTCATTCACGTTTCCTTTGAATACACCTTTTATTGACTTAGTTCAGTGCTTTGCTTTTTTTTCAATCTTAGTTCAATCTTTTCGGCTGGATTTTTTTTCTCTTTTCCTATCTTTTTAACATATTCGTTGTTTTTCATTTGACTCACAACTTACTATTCTCCCATCATATTTATTCCATCCTTCTTAACAACAAAAAGGGCAAGTTACTTACACTTTACAACTTAAGGTATGTGTGTAACAGGCCAAGGTTAAACAAGTTGTAGCCAAAAACTTTGTAGGTTGGTTGTTTGGCTTCGACTTTTCAATTATTTTCACAAAAAAAAAAAATCCTTGAGCATTTCCATGTTTTTCTTGCTTAATGAACATAAAAAATTCAACGCAAGACATCTGGGGCATCGCCATTACAGGTGTCTGTGCCATCGTTCATTTTATCCCGTACGCGTGGAATCTTCTTCTACCCTCTATTAATGACCATTTTCTTTGTCATACTAGAGCAACTCGGCCCTACCACCTTTGAAAAAAGTTGATGCCTCATGATACGTTTAGAAACGTCATTAGACTAGCCATTTGAAGCCTTGTTGGCATCGACAATGCCTTCCTCTCCAAGAATGATGAGACGTACTTCTCCCCCACCCTTTCTCTCTTTCTATCATCGAGAACCATCATGCGCCATTGAGAATGGCACCATACAGCTCACACCTGCTGCCATGACCATGTTAGAGTCCTTGCAGCCACTACGATTCAGGGCCACCGACAATAGTGTTTTGGTTGCTGTGTTGTGTCTAGTTTTGGTTGTGCATGTGATGGAGGAATGATAAGTGTTGGTAGGGGTGGGGCCCTCAACTTTCTTAGAAATATTTTTAATCATGAAATGCACAACAGAACTTGTTGGCTAGGCTTGAATTCCTTATTTAAAATCCCTTTGTAAGGATAAGCCTTCATCTTGCTTTTGTAGATAGAAGATGATCAATAGGCCTACAACTTCATTTCTTCTACTACATTGTTACAAGTTTCAAATTAAAATTCTAGGCCTTTAATGCCCGAAGTGCCTTGTTCTCTTCCTTTACAGGTAAGTGACAAGCCTTACCATTTATCCACTAAAATGGGGTGAGTCCAATGGAGGTTTTAAAGAAATTCTATAGGCCCACAAAGTTTCATTAGCCTTTAAAGACCAGTCCCTTCAAAACCTTGCAATTGTTTTTTCTAGAATTCGCTTAAGCTCTTTGTTAGAGACCTCTGCTTGGCCATTTGTCTAGGAATGATAAGGGGTTGCAATCTTATGCCTTACCTTGTAATGTTCGAACACCCTTCTTACTTGCTCATTACATAATTGTAAACCACCATCACTGATTAGCACTCGTGGTGAGCCAAATCTATAGAAGATATTTCTCTTGAGAAATTTGACCATTGTCCTTGAGTTAGCCTTTTTGACAATAGCTGCTTCAACCCATTTTGAGATGTAATCCACTACTACAAGGATGTATTCATTTGAGTAGGATGTTAGTAGTGATCCTACAAAATCTATTCCCCAACAATAAAAAAATGTCAACTTCAAGCATGTTTTGTAGGGGAAGCTCATGTATCTTAAAAATTCCTCTAGCTCGTTGGCACTTATCACAACTCTTGTAGTACCCATGAGCATTTCTAGAGATGGAGGCCAATAAAAACCAACTTGCAACGCCTTTTAAGTTGTCCTTTCTCCACTTTAGTGTCCTTCACAAGGTGAATTATGGCAATGCCATAATACATCCTTAACTTCCTCACTAAATATACATCTTAATAAGCCATATGCACCATTGTTGAATAGATAAGGATCATCCCAAATCAATTGGTTAGTGTAACATCCCGACTGGATATTATGAATGTTAATAATAAAATAAGAAAAATACTAAATACTCGTCATTTAATATAACATCATTTCCCAAAAGCACGAGAAATTTAAAACTTTACTAGATCAAGAAATAATCCAAAATCCGTAAAATTCTGAACTCGAAATCATATACAAATATCTCATAAGTGTTTACACTTTATTTCAAAATAGTAAAACATAAAAACTCCCATGTTATCCCCGCTCCGTCGCTAAGCCTCACTAGATCCACCTGCAACAACATCATCTACTCACGTGTATCGCGCACACGATTATCGCCAAACACAAGCAGATAGGGTGAGCTTAACAAAATAAACATATATTCATGTAAACATCTATAACACACACACACACACACACACACACACACACACACACACACACACACATATATATATATATATATATATATATATATATATCAAGCAATCACATCAGATGAGTTGCTGCCATAAGTTATCGGCCACAATCGATAGAGCACGTGCAGGAAACCGTGCTACAGATCACACACCGTAATGCCAGGTGGAGTTCCCAAATACAAAATAGTTCGCAACGTCCTAGGACTACCAAACTCGTCAGCTAACTACTAAGGAGGGAAATCTATTTGGACCCATCTGTACTAGCCATAACCATCACACTCACACCGACAACACTCGTCAACCCGAGCTTAACTCAAGGGTTGTAAGACCCGGGAAAATTAAATAGTTATTTAATTAATTATTTAATTAGGACGGGTAATGAGAATATTTAAAGTAATAAATGTGGAGAACTATGACGTGGAAAAGTACTAGCTCAAGTGGTTGAGAGTACCTTCTTGTGTGTGAGGACTTGGGTTCAAGTCCTATGTGTGCCACTTGGGTGTTATTTAAATTATGCATTTTTGTGTGTTTATATATTGAATGCGTATGGATGATGATAAATCCTTAAAATTGTGGGAGTCATCATGAAACATGTGTTGGTTGAGTGGTTTGGCCTTGGCTTGGTATGTGCATGAGAGAGGGTTCAAACCTTGTTGAGAACTAAATAGTTTCCTTTTTGCTAAATTTCTTTTGAGCATGAATATGAAAGGATTGGGAAACCTAGCAGATACTGGAGAGGCAATGTGGGGGGCTGAAAAATTAATGGGTGATAACCATTGAATGGCCTTAACCATATTTTTTATTTAATAAAATTCGTTTTAGTAAAATAGAGAATAATTAGGGTACATTAAGCGTGGGAGAGAAGAGAGAAGGAGAGGAAAAATCAGTCTGTGAAAGGTGCAAATAGTTCTGAGAGTGAGAAGGGACAATTCTGGTGCATGAAGGAGGCCAGCGAGAGGAGAATTAGAGTGGTTCTTTTAGCAAAGGGAAAAGGTGTGCAAGGAGAGTGGGAATCTCAATTTGGAGTGCGAATTTCAGGTTAGGGGAGTTGTTTTCTTGCCTTTTTGATTGCAATTGAATAACTGTGCAATACCTTGAATCATAGCATGATCATTGAGTCATTTTCTGCACTGTTGTATTGAGGTTTCTGGATTTTTCCAGAAACCGCCTGGCAGTTCATCCCGTACTGCCAGGCGGCACATCAGACTGGTGTGTTGTTCTTGTTTTGGCATGGATCGCCTGGCGGCGATGAATTTCTGCCAGGCGGCTCATCAGTGGCGTGTGATTGTTCTTGTTTTTGGTTGAATCGCCTGGCGGCGATGGGTCTCTCCTAGGCGACGCGACGCTGTTGCGCTTGTTTTTGCTGGGGTTGTTTTAATGCTGTTGTGTAGAGATTGTTATGGGTTCTGAAATTATTGTATGTGGATTGTGTTAGATGCATTGTTGATATGAAACTAACCTGTAGTTGGGGGTATGACCAAGTTAGGTCGTATTGGGTATAAAAAGTTGTAATTTTATGTTCAAGCACGAGAGGGAAAGTGAGTGTGGTTAAATTGTGGAAGATAAAAGCTAGGAAGAAATTAAGAGTTGATCGAGAATAGGAAGTCTAGCTATCATAGAGGTATTACTGCGATTTGATGAGCTAGGCAACAAGGATGAATTTGTTAGAGGTTTGAAGCCATTCGCGGGTGTGGAGGATTCTGTAAATTGGTAGGCACTGATGTGCCGCCTGGCGGCGAGCCTAGGGCCGCCAGGCGATAGCGAGCCTAGGGGATTGTGTTTTGAGATTCTGGCGGCCATGTTCAGGACTATCGGGAAGGCCTGCGAGTTTGTCTGGAGAGAAAGGATCTGTGGATGGATTGTGGTGGAATTTGGTATGAGGTGATCATCATAATAGGAATCTTAGAGTTATTAGGTTATTAAATTGAATGTGGTAAGAACGGGTGGGAAGCAGTAGCAATTAACTAAGAGATTAACAACCAATTACTAAGGATTTAGTGTGAATTTTGAGTCCTTGGAGAGGCTGTGATATATTTGAAGGCGGAATAAAAGGTAATTGAAATGCTAGCAAGTCCATAGGATGGATGGGGTTGTGATATTATGTTAAGGCTCTTGTTAAAATTGAGGAGAACTTAAATGAGTGGATTGATCGGGGTGAGGTACATGTATTTGTTTACATATGATATTTGTAAATTCGCCTATGCGAGGGTTGAGATTGGGGTTCTTATGCGATCTATGTAAGGGAGTTAAATGGTAAACTGGATTAACTGGAGTGTCATAAACCAGAAAAGTGTTGTTCTGGTATGGCGCCTGGCGGTCTACTGATAACCGCCAGGCGATAGCCTTTGCGTGAGTGAGTCTGCACTGAGCAGGCGCCTGGCGACACGGTGTGCCCCGCCAGGCGGTGACGAGAAAACAGTGGGTCTGGGAGGACGCTGGCGCCTGGCGGGGAGTGAATACCGCCAGGCAGTCTGGAACAGTTTCGCCTGGCGGCGAGTGGGCCGAGCCAGGCGGAAACGCTGTTGTTCTTTGCTTCTTGGTGTGTTGTTTAACTGACAATGATGCTTTGCTTGGATCGGGAGATGTTGTGCCATGAGCGGGTAGGTTCATGGATGGTGTGACATGTGATGATATGAGCGGGGAGGTTCATATCAATTTACTCTCACGTGGGGATACGAGCGAGGTAGGTTCGTATGTTCCGTGCTCACGTTGAGAGATGCCACGTGCGGGGAGGTACGGGGGCTGGTGGATCACATGTGTTGGACTACGGGCGGGTAGGTCC